>Ga0181563_10002690_pt1 | contig 17244 bp, 13 predicted proteins | sample 011ome_25_FD_133759 | JGI IMG/M metagenome (GOLD analysis project Ga0181563, IMG submission 133759) | Coastal salt marsh microbial communities from the Groves Creek Marsh, Skidaway Island, Georgia - 011512CT metaG (megahit assembly) | ecosystem: Environmental > Aquatic > Marine > Intertidal...
CATTAATTTACTCCGACTCTTTGAGGTCGTGTGAAAACTATTCCGGCGTGGGCAGAAACCACGTTTTGCGATGGTTACTCGAACATTTTAGCCGTAAACTCAGTGGTCTCACTTGATCCTTTTTTTTCACTCACTTTTTGTCAAATCGGATCCCCCTGGTCTAACCGCTTTTTTTCAATTGAACACGTGTTTCCAGCTTCATTCACAAGTATTGACTTTGAAACCGCAAGTCGTCGCCCGGACAGCGCTTGCCAACTTGGACTCGTCAAAATCGTTGACGGTCTTGTTGTGGATGAAAAGTGCTGGTTAATTCGGCCAAAACCGTTTGTCTTTCATCCTTCTAATATCCAGATTCACGGGATCACTCCCGATAGCGTCGAATCAGCGCCAAACTTTTCACAGCTATGGGATGAGATCAAAGAGTGTATCGGCAGCAGTTGCCTTGTCGCACACAACGCATCATTTGACTTACGAGTCCTTCTTTCAACACTACGGTCACATCTCTTGCCAATTCCGGAACTTGAGTACACGTGCACTCGTGCAATTGCAAGAAAAACTTGGCCGCATCAAAAACGCTTCGGACTAAAGCCCCTATCCGATTGGTTAGGAATTCGATTTCAGCATCATGATGCTCTTGAAGACGCGACAGCATGCGCAAAGCTACTGATTGCAGCGGGTATCGATAAAGAATCAAGCTCTTTGTCGGATTTAGAAAAAAAATTGCGTTTGAGTCGGGGGAGGGCGGGCTCTTGGGGTATGAAGGGGCCAGCATCACAGCAAAGAAAGCCAACCGCCAGAAACAATCAAACCGACCGAGAGAATCTTTTACCTTTCATTAAGCCAAACGATCTCAGCGGATTTTCGCGGGGAACTCTTCTGAGGGCAGCGACTGCCACCAACAACCACCAACATGAAAACCTACAACGCTTAATCATTCGAGTAGAGTTCATACGGCCGCTTGCCAACAAGAAAGTTGTTGTTGCGGGTCCATTCACGCAACATCATGAAACAGAAATTAGTCAGCTCGTCTCAAGAAGCGGTGCGGTGCTGCAACAACAACCTGATGAAAATACAGATTTTCTAATTAGCGACCAATCGACTCTCGATTTAAAAGCATCCATCAAACTGTCGGATTGTCGAGTGATTACTGCGAATGTTTTAATCGATCTACTAAGAAGTTCATCTAGCGCCGACTAATTTGTAATTACTCTAATCTCATAAAATGTCTACCACTAAACGTGATTGAATCCTGTGACCGAGTCACTGGGGAGATCAGCATGGCATCGTTTCCGAACTCAACCACAAAAATCCGATGAATTCTTTAGCTGTACCTCAATACAAAAAATCAATCCTATTCATGCTTACCATTCTTTCCGCGATGCAACTGATGGCTGATGATACCCAGCAAACAAGAAATGCCAACAAAGTTGCTTCGGCAAAGAACGACCCCGGACCCAGCAAAAGCCCGTTCAATTTGGCTTGGAAAACAACGGGTGGTATGCAGTTCTGGACCGATCATTTATTTCGCGATGGGTACCGAATTCAGCAAAATGCAATTACCGGACATTGGCGACTACTGAATTCAGACAATGTGCGTCTCGGCTGGGGAAGTCGCGAAACCTGCGAGTCTGTTCTAGATCGAAAGAGCCCCATAAAAAGGGAAGCGACACATTCACAATCCACTGTCATTCTTTTACATGGCTTGATGCGAACACGTTCGTCGATGAGTTCTCTTGAAAAGGTCCTTGTTGAGAACGATTTTCCGAATGTAATTCGGTTTTCTTACGCCAGTACTCGGAAATCAATCTTAGATCATGCCAAGGCCTTGCAGGAAGTAATTGAAAACCTACCTCCCAAAGATGAGTTTCGGTTTGTCGGCCATAGCATGGGTAATATCGTTGTTAGAAACATGATCAGCAATCTTGAGAAATCGGATCCCAAAAATGTGTTAGCTCGTTGTAAATCGATGGTAATGCTCGGCCCTCCGAACCAAGGAGCAATGATTGCAAAGAGGCTCGCTCCAACGGGCGTTTTCGGTTGGGTGACAGGTGCTGGTGGATTGGAACTTGGTCCAGACTGGGAAAAACTTGAAAAGAATCTAGCAACTCCTTCGTTTCCTTTTGCAATCGTCGCGGGAGATATTTCCGCGCAACCAATCCAGAATCCTCTGACCGATGGATCCGGTGATTTTGTAGTAAGTGTCGAAGAAGCGAAGCTAGACGGCGCAAAATGGCTAAAAACGGTACCTGTGCTGCATAGTTTTCTAATGGATGATCCGGCCGTGCAAAACTTGACCATTGAATTCCTTACAACCTATTAACAATGCAATCAAAACCGAACAGTGCCCGTCTGCACACTAGGATGCATCGCACGTATCATTGAAGTCGCTTGAACAGGGTTCATGCCTAATTAGCACCAAAAGGTTCCGAGTATGAAATCGGAAGATTGCAATCCAAAAATACCTGAACTACTTCGGTTGAGTGATAAAATTTCGGTATTGCCAATCGTGCACGGAAGTGGACCGTTCGCGAACACGGTGATTGAGTGGCTGCTTGATTATTCTTTTGACTGCGTTGCTATCCCGCTTCCAAAATCATTTCAAAAGCAGGTCGAACTCGCCACTTTAGATCTGCCGCGCCCGTCTGTCGTGATTCAAAGACCTTCTCGGCCTGAATCCAACTACCCAATTACAGAACTATTATCATGGGATGAAACTTCTGACGACAGGCAATTGCATCGCGAACAATTAGCGGTTAGCTATGTCCCGATCGACCCTTGCCAAGGGGTGATTGCAGCAATTCGCGCATCGATAGGTGAGCATATCCCTCGCGAATTCATTGATTTGGAAGTCCGTCATTTCGAATCGGTTTCTGCGATTGTCCCGGATCCCTACGCTGTACGAGATGTATCCCCCGAGAAATACGCTGCAGCTTTGTTACCAATGATTCCTCGTCCAAGCTCCAAACAGATGCTTGGTCGATTTGATTTTATGGCGAGACGCTTGAAGCGTTTAGAACAAGAGTTTGGGAATATTCTATTTGTCACCAGTGTCTTGCATTGGCCATGGATTCGAGAATCATTCCTCGCACTCGAGGGACAAGATTATCCGGATCTCCCGCATGATGAAATTGATGATTATGTCATCGAAACTCTAGAGGTAGATCCCCGTACCTACCCTTTTTTGCTTGGTGAATTACCGTTTATCACCGCATTATACGAACGCTCAAGACGCGAGTTGACGTCGATTGAAAACGTACCAATCGATGGCGTTAAAGAGCTATTGCTCGCGGCGCGAAATGCCTATCAGCAGGAAATGGGACATCGGGGACGCAGAATCTCATCGACGCATCTAACGAAGTGCCTTCAGTACATTCGCAACCTATCCCTTCTTCAACGTCGACTTACTCCCGATCTTGTCACCATTGTCACTGCGGCGCAGCAGATTCTAGGAGACGCATTCGCGTTACAAGTTGCTGAACTCGCCAATCAGTACATGGAACAACTGGAACTCGCAAACAATGATCCCTCGAACAATTTTGCAAAGTTCGGTATTGATCAGTTAACGCTTCCCGACGGCACCATAGCCACTGCAAAAAGTCGATTACCTAACCCTCCGGTGTCTTGGAAAAAAATCAAACTACATCGCCACCCTCATCAACTTGAAAAATCCAAGTGGCAATATCGTTGGAACCCTTTCTCTCAATGTAGCTACCCGCCAGAGGATCAAAAAATTGAAAACTTTCGCACGCGTGTTTTCGACCGAGCCAAAGCAATTCTTGGAAATGACTTGGCCCGAACCGAAAAGTTCACAACAAGTATAAAAGATGGAATTGATATCCGTGATACTCTGAGGCATTGGCATGAACAACAAATATACGTCCGCGTTAATCCACCGAATCGCGGTAACCTTGACGCATGTGTGATGCTATTTGACTCACCAGCAGATCCAAGAGTGTATCAATGGAGAACGACTTGGTTTGCAGAGCATCACGAAGAATCAACTTTGGCATTTTTTGCGACGCATTTCAGCAGCGAGATGATTGGACCTGGCATAGGAGTTGGAACTTATGGCGGCGCTTTGTTTTTGTATCCTCCAGTGTCGATTAAAGATATCTGGTCTGATATCCAATTGGATTTCACCACGACTCTCGAAGAGCGACTAATCGCGGCCGCCTGCCTTCACTCTCGTGGTAAAGAAATTGCATTACTTTCCGCTCTTCCACCTGGTAATGGCTTCCGAAAATTGGCCAAACGATACGGCAAACATTTCGTGCATGTGCCACTATCTTCTTTTGGTGATGAAAGCATCCAACAGCTACGTCGAGTCCATGTTCTGAATGGAAAAGAAGTTAGAAGTTATGCAGAGGAATTTATCCGAAAACCCTGAGGCCAAATACTGGTATCACCATGAGCTGAGCAATTGCAGCTACAAAACGTTATGCAATCGGCTTGTCTCTCTAAATTCTGAGAATAGGATAGAAAGATTCATAGCATCACGAATCATTCAGCTACGTTGAAGGATTATCTAACCAGAGGTCGCAAATGATCAAGCAAATCGACGATCATCTCTTCTGTATGCAAGGCCGATAACGAAATTCGAAGCCTTGCCTGACCTTCTGGAACAGTCGGCGGACGAATAGCGGGAACATAAAAACCAGCTTGACGCAATTGCTGGGCAGCGGCGATCGCTGCTCCATCCGAACCCACTACCACAGGGATGATGGGAACAAGCATTTCCTTACTACTAGTTTTTATCGCAAGCGATTCCCGGAGCATTTCAGCAAGCGATGTTACGCGATCTCGCTCACGAGAACTCTGCATGATTTTGTGAACCGATTGAGCAGCTGCTGCGACAGAACTCTGGGGCAGGGCAGTGCTGTAGATTAAAGAACGGCATCGGTTAGTCAGATAATCAATAATGGTGCGAGTAGAGGCAATAAAGCCACCTTGAGATCCGATCGCTTTGCTGAGCGTTCCAATGATTACATCGACACGTTTCTTGACATTTAACCACTCGGCTAGCCCTGACCCACCCTCACCGAACACTCCCGTTGCGTGGGCTTCATCAATGATGATCGCCGCACCAAACTCATCACGCAAATCACATAATTCGGTGAGCGGAGCCAAATGCCCGTCCATACTGAAAACACTGTCCGTAACAATCCAGGCATTCTGATAGTGTTCCCGATGCTTTGACATCAAAAGTCGCAGTGACGCAATATCTCGATGAGAGTAAACAAAACATTTAGCGCGAGACAATCGACAACCATCGATTAACGATGCATGGTTTAGTTCATCACTAAAAATTACATCTCTTTCACGAGCCAAGGTTGCTACGGCGCCACTACTGGCGGCGTAGCCGCTAGAGAAAAGACAAACAGCTTCGGCTGATTCGAAACGAGCCAGTTCCAAAGATAAATCTTCATGGATTTCTGACCAACCGCACACCAGTGGGCTTGCCCCTGACCCCTGATGAAACTTAAGAGAATCTTGAGTCGCATAGCCGAGGTAATCATTACTGCCAAAGTTGCATAATCGCTGATGATTCTCGGTGATCAAATAGATCCCGTCGGTACGTCGACTTTCCAACGTCCGGAAACGTTCCAGCGTTTTCAGGCGTTGCAATTCTTTATCAAATTCGCTGAAGTCAGACATGCAAACATTTAAGAACGGAAAGCAATCAAGGGACACAACCGCTAAACAACCATCAACCCGGTGGCCACCTCAGTTTCCTACCTCCAAGAACATGAAAGTGAAGATGCGGTACTTCCTGTCCGCCATCCTCAAGCGTATTGGCAATCAAACGATAGCCGTTCACCAGACCCTGCTCAGCGGCTACCCTCGAGGCAACTATTAAACAGCGACCAACGACCTCCTCATCTTCGGCTGTTAACCCCGCCATAGATTCGATTACGTTCTTTGGAATTACTAAAAAATGAACCGGCGCCTGGGGATTAATATCTCTAAACGCTAGACACAAATCATCCTCGTACAAAATATCCGCGGGTATCTCTTTGGAGATGATTTTCGAGAAAACACTGCTCATTCGATCGATCGGTTTCAGTGGGTATTTCGGTCAGTAAAGTTCATCCTACGACTTCAAAGCAAAAAAACTAGAAGCACTAAATGAACGCGTTGCAATCAAGTGAATCGATTGGTAATCATTGCTTGAATCGCTCAAGTCATCGACTATCAATCCATTGTAACTGTTGCATTATTGGTGCTGCATCAATGGACCACTGCAAGTGTTTTGCGGCTTCGGTCGAGCCGGATGCCAAAAGCTTATCTTTGATTAACACAAGTGGGCCCGTTTGAAGCACCATAGGAAGCGAAAGCGCCGTTGTTTTCCATCTTTCAACGGACTGAAGGACGTGCTGAGGATTTGATACACGCCACAATAATAACTTTGCAAACGTGGATATTTCGAAACGCTCCGACAGTTCCAAGGATTTTAATTTTTGAATCGCCACTTCTCGCTGCGGTGAAGATAAGAGCCAGCTACTGGCAGTCAACTGTGTTATCTCTGATGTATTAGAAAGTTGATTCATTGCATCGCCGGTCATGGACTGCGGCATAGGTTTGTTAGTCCATGCAATCGGCAACCATGCCAGCACCATTAGCGGTAAGGGTCTTTGATCAAGTTGGCGAATTAAATCCAGACTGATCTCGCCACGGTTGGTTCTATACGCCGCAATGGCAGCCAACATGGTCAGCCACTGCTGACGCCATACGGGCGGTCGCTCCATCAGGACCGCCGTTAAACCGCTGAGGACTGCATTGTCATCTTTCTTTTCGAATGATTGCCGCAACTGCTTCTCAAGAAACGATAGTTCGTCGACCTCTATCCAAATCACTCGTGCTGATGCAAATCGTACTTGCTGTCCAATCTCCTCGTCGAAAATGACGACTTCTTTGTGATCGAATTGAATCAACTTTCCCGCATGTTTTGTTACTGGGCGTGCATACCAACTCGGAGACGGCTGGGTTGACAGAGGTGGTGCTAGCCAAACGGTCGAAGCCGATATAGCGAGTTGCTGGTAGCCAGTAATAAAACACAGGACCAACAGAAGAAATAAACACTTCGACAAAATCAATGTCCTTCGGGAGCAGCCAGTAGTTTGATGAAATAGCAAGAGATTCAGGTAACGTGAGATCCATTCGAATATGCGCGATTATGAACGAATCGATCGTCCTATTTGCTCGTTAGTTTTTTAGATCTTGAACATTAATATAGCGATATTGACCTTGGTTCATTGTTGCGAGCTGCGTGAGGAAACTATCAGATTGAGGACCCCCATCGGCTCCGAATTCAATGCAATGTATGGTTGTTCCGGTGGTTGTGGCGCGCATTTGGATATCCCTTAATTCGATCTCTGATAACCTCGGTATTCTTGCATCCGTTAAAAAAAAGATCACATCTGGCCCCATCCGTAACGCTAATTTTAGAGCGGATTCGTGTTCGGTACCCCCGTAGGCTGCAATCGAACGAATGTAATTTTTTGCCAACTCCAGATTCGACGGTTCTGCACGCACCATCGCCATAGGTACACCGGGCAACGAGAAAGGCCTCGGCTGTTCGTTGTAGAAAATGATCTGAAACTGTTGACGTTCGGTGAGCGAACCAAGGCTATTAATCAGCTCCGACTTTGCGGCGCGAAGCGGCCTCCCAGAAAAACCATTCATGCTATCAGATCGATCGAAAACATAAACGAATTGTGTACCACTTCCCGAAACACCAAACAGCATTGTCGTTGCCTCCTCTCCTTTGCTCGCTTGGTCACCCCCTGCTCCTGAAAAGGCATCACCTGAAAGCCGACTTTCACCGGTGATCCCGGTCCCACTGATCGGGGTTGGAATGGCCTGCAGAGAATTCAGCACCCCTGCTAAATCGAGTGGCGGAGCTAAATCGGATGGTGGAGCTAAGGATGAGCTTTGGGACGACGAGTCTGGTTGGCTATCTGACAACTCACTTGGTTCCTCGATCGATTGAACCTCTGAATAACGCTCTCGATCGGGTAGCTGATGAACGATAGCGATTCCTATGTCGCGGTCACGCGGTAATTCAGTCGTCCCCTGAGTTTGGGTGCTCAAAAGTAATCCCAGAATTACCAGCAGCACTAAGTGGAACCCAAACGAGAATAACAGCGGCGAGAGTGTCCGATTTGGTGGAATGGGGCTGGTAACTCCCCAGGCATTGGCTTGCTCTGAAGCTGACTTACCGTTGGATGGGTTAGGTGGATTGCGCATAGGCTTAACCTGCTAATTCTAGGATATTCGGTCCCCTTGAAAGCCGATCCTTTCCTAACAACCGGTGCAAGAATAGTGTTTGTACTCGTTTACCAAGTCAAACCCGTGGTAGATTATGCCGTAGAACCACGCCGGACGCTTCTCAGAACGCGGTCCGGCTAGTAATTTATTGCAATCCTTTCAACATATTTCAATCTGCCGGTCAAAACACTGACGGCACACTGTGGAGAAAACCATTGTGAGTAGCGCTCGATATCTCTTTACCAGCGAATCGGTCAGCATGGGTCACCCCGACAAACTAGCGGACCGAATTTCGGACGGCGTTTTGGACGCACTGCTTGCGGAAGACCCCAACAGTCGTGTTGCCTGCGAAACCATGGTGACCACGGGCGTCGCCATCATTGCTGGAGAAATTACCACCAAAGCGAAACTGAACTACATCGATGTGGTGCGTAGCGTTATTAACGAAGTGGGTTATACCGACGATCAAATGGGTATTTGTGGCGACACCTGTGCTGTCATGGTTTCTCTAGACAGTCAAAGCCCAGATATTGCTCAGGGTGTTGATGCAGACAACACGTCGGGAAAAGAAATTGGAGCTGGCGACCAAGGGTTGATGTTCGGTTACGCATGTCGTGACACTCCAGAATTGATGCCCATGCCGATCGCGCTGTCCCATCGAATTATTAATCGAATTACAGAAGCGAGATTCAATCAAGAGGTCAACTGGCTTCGACCTGACAACAAAAGCCAAGTGACGGTGGAATACGAAGGAAATACTCCAGTCCGAATTGATACCGTCGTGGTTAGCGCACAACACTCACCCGATGTAACCAACGAAGAAATCCGCCAATTCGTGATTGAGAATGTCATCAAGCCATCGATTCCGTCGGAATTAGACAAAGGTGACATTAAATATCACATTAACCCAACCGGCAAATTCGTCGTTGGCGGACCTCATGGTGACTGTGGCTTGACCGGACGTAAAATCATCGTTGACACCTACGGTGGTTGGGGCAGACATGGTGGCGGTGCATTCAGTGGCAAGGATTCCACGAAGGTCGACCGGTCTGCGGCCTATATGGCCAGATACATTGCAAAGAATATTGTCGCAGCTAACCTAGCGGAGAGATGCGAAGTTCAACTCGCTTATGCAATTGGTGTAACAGAACCCGTTAGTATTCACGTTGATACCGAAGGAACAGGGACGGTATCAGACGAGAAGCTTGTGCAATTGGTGCGTGAACACTTCCCACTCACCCCCGGTGGAATCATTGATCATCTGCAATTACGTCGACCCGTCTTCAAGGCTACGACGGCAGGTGGACATTTCGGTCGCGACGGAGACGGTTTTACATGGGAGAAAACCGATAAAGCTGAAGCCTTAGCCGCTGGCGCAGATGGATCTGCTTAATTGTTGCGATTGGTCTGGACTACCGATCTGCATCTCGACCACGCTCCTCAAAACCTGCAGGAGCGTTGGTTGAGTTCGATCGCAAATCATACCTTCGATGGATTGTTGATTGGCGGCGACATTTCTGAGGGTGGAAAGACTACCTCTTGGCTTAGAGAAATTGCCCAAAGAGTTAAGAAGCCTATCTATTTTGTTCTTGGTAATCATGACTTTTATGATGACTCCATCAGGCTAGTGCGGCAAAAAATAATTCGCATGTGCCGAGAGCACCAGAATCTTCATTATCTCACCGACTGCTCTGCGGTTCGACTAGGTGTCGCAACGGATTCCGAATCAAATCCCACCTATCTCATCGGAGAAGACGCTTGGGGAGACGCAACGACCGGTGATTTTGACCAATCCTTTGTGCAGCTAAATGACTTTTCACGAATCGGCGATTTTCTTAGCTTAAAGCCGGAACAGCAAAAGCTGGAATTGCAACAACTTGGCCTTCAATCCGCCCAACGCCTCGCGTCAAAGCTCAGTACCATTCACGAGAACATGGCCCGCATCGTCGTGCTAACTCATGTTCCACCTTTTGTTGAATCTTGCTGGTACGAGGGAAAGACAGCAGATCGCCACTGGTCTCCCTTCTTTGTGTGTGGACAAACCGGTGAGGTTTTAAAATCACATGCAACCAACCACCCAAATCATGAAATCGTGGTTCTTTGCGGTCATTGCCACCACTCTGGTATCACACAACTGACCCAGAATCTAATCATCTACACCGGCGAGGCTTCGATTGGTCACCCTGCAATCGCTGGTATCATGAATATTGGTGAGCGGTCTATTTCTCTGAACCAATCAGAACTGCTTTGATAGGAAGTTTGAAACGATAGGGATTTTCAGCTGTCGCGATTTGACAATCACATTATCAATAGACTAGGGCTCTTGCTTTTCCTCAGCCCATAAAGCGACAAGGATTTGCAGGTGCTCAATGGCTTCGACCATTTGATCCAAACAAGCAAATTCTCGAACACTATGGATCTGATACTGACCGCTTGACAAGTTAGGAGTTGGCAATCCCTTTTCTGTTAACTGACTTCCATCGGTTCCCCCGCGAATGATTGCTTTCTCGAATGGCCTTCCTAGTTTTTTGAACGCGCGTACCGGCAAATCAATTGCCTGCGGGAGATGCCTCAGTCCATCTTTTAAATTACGGTACTGTTTTTTGATTTCGAGATGAATCGATAACCCAGGAAATTTTTGCTTTGTTTGTTCACAGATAGCAGAAAGTATCTCGGCGTACTTTTGTAGCTCTTCTTTCTCAAATGAACGCAACAGCAGCTCTATTTTTGCCTCTCCTACACCACCGGTAATTTGATAGGCATGAATGAAGCCATCTCGCTTATCAGTTGTTTCGGGTGTATATCCTTCTTTTGGCAAACTGGCGATGTATTCACCGGCTGCTCGCACCGCATTGATCATGCGTCCCTTGGCGATGGCGGGATGAATATTATGCCCTGTAAATAAAACAGTCGCAGCATCCGCCGAAAACGTTTCTACATCCAGTATCCCCGCACCTCCTCCGTCAATTGTATAAGCGACAGTGGCATCTAGCTTTGCTAAGTCAATCTTATCGGTGCCGCGGCCAATCTCTTCATCGCAAGTCATTAAAAGCTTTATGGTTCCATGCTGGAGGCTTGGATTTTCAAGAAGCGACTGCGCAAGCTCCATGATAATTGCCACACCCGCTTTATCATCTCCGCCCAGCAATGTATCTCCAGCGCTACAAATCAACGTTTTACCAACAAGCTGCTGTAACTCGGGACATTCTTGAACCGTTAACTTCGCACCATTTTCAAATAGCAAGTCTCCACCTGCATAAGATGCTACGACTTGCGGACGAACATTTTCGCTCGGAGCTTCTGGTGAAGTATCAAGATGGGCAACAAATGCTACCGTAGGTGCATCCTCACCAGAATTAGATGGAATCGTGCCCCAAACAAGGCCATTATGGTCTTGGTGAGCATCGGTCACTCCCATCTCGATCATCTCATCTAATACAATTTTGCCGAGCTCCAATTGCCCAGCGGAACTTGGGTACCGAAAACTTGATGGGTCAGCAGCAGTGTCCACCTTGACATACTTGATGAACCTATCGAGTAATCGGTCACGGTTGATATTGTCTATTAGGTTAGATACGTCATTCATTATTGAAGAACCTGCATGTTGCAAAAGTTACATGATTCGTCATCAGAAGTTTCCGAAATTCATACTTGCCAGCTAATATTTCAATTGTGATGATTCGTCACCGGGTCGTCACTGCGTCTTCATTAGATGATTCAATCAGATCACACTGGCTTGATCTCAATACTGAAAAAATTCATGTCAAAAGTCTCATATCTGGTTTTCGATGTCGAGAGTGTCGCGGATGGTCAATTGATCTCACAAGTACGTTATCCTGAACTCGGGCTATCTCCCAAAGATGCCATCAATGCTTATCAGGACGAACTCTTGGAGAATAAGGGTACCACGTTTATTCCTCACACCTATCAAGTACCAACAGCGGTTGTGATTGCCAAGGTTTCCAACGACTTTGAGCTTCTTGATGTTGTCTCCTTGGATGAGCCTCTATTCAGACCGCATGTGATCACGGAGCATTTTTGGAGGGGTTGGGAAATGTACCGGAGACCGGTGTGGGTCACATTCAATGGCCGGAGTTTTGATTTGCCTCTCATGGAATTGGCCGCCTTCCGGTATGGAATTGCCGTTCCAGAATGGTTCAAAAGTGAAGGCTACCGCTCACCCCGTCATCGCTACAACCTTGAAAGCCATCTTGATCTCCAAGATGTTTTGACCAATTTTGGCGCAGCTCGTTGTAATGGTGGTCTCAACCTAATTGCTCAAATGCTCGGGAAGCCGGGAAAGATTGGGTTAAGTGGCGAGAGAGTTCAAAATGAGTTCGACGAGGGTAATACCGTAGCAATCAGCGATTATTGTCGCTGTGATGTACTGGATACCTATTTTGTCTTCCTCCGGACTCAAGTCCTTCTCGGTGCCATTTCGATTCAGCAAGAGCGCGAAATTATCGAGAGGGCTAAAGATTGGATTGAGAAGCGGACTCAAGAAAGCGCTGCGTATCGCGACTACCTCGAGAGCTGGCGTGATTGGTCGAATCCATGGGCCGATCGACAGGAAAAAGAGGACGAATAGGAAGCCTAGGCTGAGCAGGCAGCTATTTCTGGGTTTACGCCGATCGTCGATTATCAGTACTGTCAACAGACAAAGCGCTGGAAAAACTGGCGACGACAGGACGTCGATAAAAGCCGAATATGTTTGCTAAACCAACCACGACTAAAAACGTAGGATTCGCGACACTCATCGCGCGTCCTCTGCACCTCACCTGCGGCAGCAAGATCATTGCGATTGCCATTCTTTTTTGCTTCCTCCCATACAGCAAAGCAGATTCGAGTGAATACCTACTGAATCTGGAGTTTGGTAGCGATACACCGATTGAATCCGATTACTTAATTCAAATTCACGAGTCGGAATCAGAAGTTGCTGCTGAAATCACAGGTATCAAAAACTATTCAGCGAATCCGATTTCGGCTGATATCTTTCGTCTCAATCATTCAAAACAAGAACTCATCGTCGCTAGTCGCCAAGGCCTGACGCGAGGAAAATTCACCATTGTGGTGTCTAGTTCCTCCACGGCCACTGTAACCTTGTTTCGAAAACTTAATTCTGAGTCGCAATCTTCTGCGGGGGAATGGAAAACCATTCAATCTTTCCAACTGCAAGATTTCACAAGTTACGAACCCATCCATTTCAAGGATAAAAGCGGAACCGCAGATCAAACCTGGACACTGCAACTACAGAAACCATCCAAGTTTTATTTAGAGGGATGGCCCGAACTTTCGGCTTTCCAAATCGAAGAGACAATCTCGGCACAAGTGAACGTCTCGGAAATACCCTTGAGTTTAGGAATGCCTTGCATTGCATTAGAAATTCATCGGGTTGAAGACTCCAAAAAAATTCATGAAGAGATCTACCCTCTTGATTTCAACCAATCAAGTCAATCGGGAAATGCCACCATCGAGCTAACGTTACCCTCTGTTTCGGGTGTATATGAAGCAAGGTTTATGTTGGCAGATCAAACAGACTCGCTATGGACGCGCATTACAAATCCGCTGCAGCCAAATCTAAAAACAACTCGGTCATTTGTCGTTACCTCCACGAGTGATGAGGCTGAATTACAAACAATCGATTGGGATGTATGTCAACGCATTCAACCGTCGATGCCATTTTGGTTAACTCCAGATTGGCTAATTCAATCCAGAGTTAATCTGCCAATCGGGCTACAACTCGATACCTCAAAAACCTCACTCTTTACGTTTGGGGAACACCTCGGCGAACCGACCGTCATGCTGACGCCGCGATCAAGTTTTGAATCAAATATCAACAAAACTGAGAGCCCAAATCAGTTTTATTCTTTGCGGATTCCGAGCGATGGCCGAACCGATCTTCAAGTTGAAATCGGTGCCACTGCACACCAACCAACGCGTCAATTCACCATCCCCGCTAATCCAATTGCTGACCTAAATGGACCGTGGCAGACTGTTACGTGGATGCATGATGCCGTAGGTGATGAGAAATTAACGCTCACTAATCCAAGTGATAGCAGTAACTTTGAATTTCATTCAATGGTTATAGAGTCTGGTAGAGTCGACAGAAGACGACAAAAATACTCGAACAACAGTCATCGCCACTCAATTCTTCGCATCAGACCATGGTCGTGGATTGAATCATATTCTGCCGACTTTCAGGATCAAGTCGACGAATCTAAATGGAGCGATGCAACCATTGAACTCTATCGTTTATCTCTTGCGATAGCACGATTAGAAGCGAAAGCACTCAACCGTGGATTTAACACGTTGCTTGTCCCAATCAACCAAGATCATTGGACCATTTTCCAAACGAATAGCTTTGCGAATCGGCATACTGCAAACACCCACTATGAAAAATACCTCAACTTAATCCTTGCAATGCTAGATCAAACCAATTTGGGTCTGATGCTAGAATTTACGCCTACCCTGAATTTTCTGAATACCACGACAAAAGAGTCTGATTTCGAACCACAGTCAGTCAGTGAGAACAATACCGAGGAAAGTCGTGAGAGTGTCGCGGATCAACCCATACACACAATGGGTGTGAATACTCCTGACGAAGGGGAACTGGACTACGCCACAAGGATGTTAGTGGAAGCTACTCTCCAAGAGGTTTCCAAAGCGTCTACAGAACATCCTTCATTCGTTGGACTGGTGATTAACACCGAAGGAGTCAACAACTTCTTCAGGATTCCTCATGATCGCGCAAATCAAATACCGCCTGCAGCGTCTGACAACCAAGCAGACGACCTCGATACATCAGATGTATCAAAATCGTCTGATCATGATGCGGAGCTAGCACCATGGATCGATGAATGGATACAGGCTTTGCAACCGCTCAATCAAATACCTGTATTTTTTATTCAGCAAGCAGGCTCAAACACTGTACTCAAAAATGCACACTTTCTATTTATTAGCAATCGCAACTACGATCATTCTGCGAACCTATCGCGTAAACTCTTGCTCGACAACCAAATCAGCAAGACGAAAAAACAGTCTGCTGTACTTTTTAGAAACTCCGATCAAAGCAAAACTCCTGCTGGGACAAACATCACCGAGCTCGACATATCAACCACTATCGAAAGACAAAATCCAAACTGGATATTTGTAGATGATCAATTAGTAAACAAATTTTTTTCCGCGGCATCCGCGAATAACCTGAGAAGCTTTAATGCTTTACCTCCTCAAATGCTCGCCGAATTAAAGCCGCTCGACACTTCCTCGGCGACGGTTCGGGTTTGGTACTTCTTCCGAGAAAATTACTTGCATCTATTAGTGGTCAATCTTGTCCCGTGGGAATCAGACATTGACGTCGAAACGCTCGAACCCATGACTTGGAAGCTGACGAATGACTGGAATCCCGATTCAAGTAATGGGATTTCTGTAACTTCGTTGCGACCAACTCGTTCACGCCTAACCCTGTCTCCCGGTAGATCCGTTGTGCTACGATCAACACAAGCGGGACAAAATTCAATTAGACAGTGGACGAATCGTGTATCGGGAGGTCCGGAAATTGTTAAGCGCATCAAACAGAAAATAACCGACATTGTTGAAAACGTTGGAATTCTTAACCAACCAAAAGACGACTCAAGCATTCTTTCTAATCGTGGTTTTGAGATTAAAAACGACGCAGGAATCGTTGGTTGGCTCCACGCGCAACATCCCCCTGGCTGTGTAAGTATTGATTCAGATATTGCATGCGAAGGTGGACGGTCCGCACGTCTATCGACAGAGGTCAATAACGCGAGTCGAACGTGGTTGATGACCGAAATGTTCCCTCCACCAAAGTCTGGTCGCCTTGCACTTGGGCTAGCGATAAGAGGTATTGCAGCACCCGGATCAAATGAATTGCAACAAGTGCGTGTTGCAATTGAAACTTCGAATCACGGTGAACCGTACCGTGTAGCGAAGAGCTTGGATATTGATGACCAAGGTAAATGGTTATCACATGAGATGGTAATAGAACTTGATGGCATTGACCCTGATACTTTTGGTCCGATTCGTATTGCAATCGATAGCTTAAAGCCTGGAACTATTTGGATAGATGACGTTAAGCTATACACAGAATTTCCGACCCACGCAGAGCGATCAGAAATTCAGCGTAAAGTGTTTCTTGCGGTCCAGGGTATGCAGCGTGGAAATCTACTGCCAGCCGGTCAATTATTAAATGACTTTTGGATTCATCGAATTTTAATCAAAGAACTAAGTCATCCCGAAAAAGGAAAAGCAAACATTCAACCGGCCGAATCAACGGAGCCTAGCGTCGCTGAAAGAATCAAGGAGTGGATCCCTCAATCACTTCGTTTTTAAGAATCAGCCATCGAGTTCGTATTGTTAGGATGCCTAAAAATTACACCGAGTCGATGCTGGCGAGCGTTAATAGCCACCGCCCGCAATGCGAACCATCATCTGGGTTGTCTCCAATTCTTTTAAACACTGCACGAGTGTCAATTTCTCCTTCGTCTAATACCGCTCGCAACTCAACCGAAAACAAATCAGGGCTGATTGTTTCAAGTTCGTAAATCCCCGAGGCAACCTCTGAAACGACGCCGAGTCCTCGCCCTATATCGCCTCGAATCTTCAGATATTCTTTTCGGTGCGAATTCAATTCGACTGCTTGGATGGAGATATTTTTTTTGAGATTCTCAAACGAAATGGGTGCTGTACTGAATGTACGTAAACACCCATCAATTTCAAACATCCAATCGAGGTGCTCTCGACCTGTCCGAACCAGCTTTTCGCCAGGTTCATGCTTGAGTATGACGAATCTCTTCAACGAATCGCTCTAACTGGTGTGTAGTGGAAAATCAAAACCTAGCTGTTACCAGAGCGTGACTCAATCGCTTTCCAACTGCTCTCTGTATCTGTCTCGCCAAAACTCATTTAGATCGGGCGATGTGAGAAGTAAATACTTAGCTAGCTTCTTTGCTGCAG
>Ga0181563_10002693_pt1 | contig 17229 bp, 11 predicted proteins | sample 011ome_25_FD_133759 | JGI IMG/M metagenome (GOLD analysis project Ga0181563, IMG submission 133759) | Coastal salt marsh microbial communities from the Groves Creek Marsh, Skidaway Island, Georgia - 011512CT metaG (megahit assembly) | ecosystem: Environmental > Aquatic > Marine > Intertidal...
ATTACCTACGATACGTCTGGTCAAAGTTCACATGGAAGAACCTTACAGAACCAACCACGAAACTTAGAAAAACAATTAGAAGCAGAAGAGACTATTGACAATCTTGCGGATACTCGTCCAGTAGGAAGTGGTCATGAGTTAACTAAAGTTCCAGAAAACTTAGATGTAGTACAAAGACACGTTATAAATGAACCAATAGATAGGAAAAGAATAATAGAAAGAACTGATAAACTTATTATCAACGGTAGAGAAGTAGACCCGAATAGTGCAGAAGGTAAAGCAGAACTTGAAAGAGGACAAAGACTCAGTAATAAATTCGATAAAATAAAACGAGAAAAAGATGCAAGAGTACTTCAAAGTAAAATTGATAGGGGAGAAATTTCTGGATATACTGCTGGTGGTGGTTTAGGTGATGACGAAGATTTCTAACGATAAAATAATCAAACGAGTATAAATAGATACATGGGAAACGCATACGCAAAGGAAGACCAAGGAGATTTAAATGTTTTTAATATCTCTACCAGTCGTTCGTCTAATTATAAAGACATTGACTTAACTTTCAAAGCAAAAGGAACAAGTGGTGATATATTTAAGAAAGAGAATGCGGCCGCAGTAAAACAATCAATCAAAACTCTACTTCTAACAAATAGATTAGAGAAACCTTTTAATACTGACTTCGGTGGAGATATTCAAGGTAGATTGTTTGGACTTGCAATTGATAGTACTGCGAGTGAAATAAAAGACCAAGTATTATATACCATTGAAAAGTACGAACCCCGTGCAGAAGTATTAGACTTGATTGTCACACTTGACCCAGATAGAAATTCACTACATGTAAATGTAGAGTTCAAAGTAATAAATACGGGAGTTATAGTAGAATTTTCTACAGTAATCGAAAGGGTAAGATAACATGGGAACAACAACAATTAAATCAACCGCATTAGATTTTCAATCTATTAAAAGTAATTTAAAAACATTTCTTGCACAACAAGATGAATTTTCGGACTATAACTTTGAAGCATCTGGTCTTTCTAACATACTAGATGTTCTTGCGTACAACACACATTACAATGGACTAATTGCTAACTTTGCATTGAATGAGTCTTATCTTGGAAGTGCTCAGTTAAGAAGTTCTATTGTTTCACTTGCAGAAGGTATTGGTTATATACCAGACTCAATGAACTCTTCTCAAGGAGTTATTAATATGTCAATCAGTCTTGCGGGGGTTTCTGGTAGACCAAATAAAGTCACAATTGCAAGTGGATATAAATTTAATGCAACTGTAGATGACATCTCATATGTATTCCAGACTCAAGAAGAAATATCTGCAACCGATGACGGTTCTGGTGGATATAAGTTTCAAACTGCAGACGGTAGTGAAAACATTAAAGTATTTGAAGGAACTGCAAAGACTAAAACATTTTTAATTACTGGTCAAACCGAAAACTTTGCATACATTATTCCAGATGAAAATATGGATATTGATACTGCAGTTGTTAAGAACTTTGAGACTGCAAGTGGAGTAAACTTTTCTACCTTTACTGATTTAAGAAAAGCAACTAGTTTATCAGAACTATCAAGAATTTATATACTTAAAGAAAGTCCTAACGGAAACTTTGAACTTAGTTTTGGAAACAAGACTACTTTAGGTATATCACCAGTTGCGGGAAATAAGGTCACAGTTGACTATCTATCAGTAAAAGGTTCAGATGCTAATGGTGCAAAGATATTCGCACCACAAAGTCAAGTACAAGTAAATGGTGTTGGATACACCGCATCGGTCACAACAGTATCTAATTCTGCGGGTGGTGCTCCAAAAGAAACTGTAGAGTCTATCAGAACTACTGCACCGTTTCAGTATGCAACTCAAAACAGAGCTGTGACTGCAGAAGATTATGCAACCCTAACACAAAGAAACTTTAGTTCTTTACTAAAAGATATTACATCTTTTGGTGGAGAAGATGCACTTGAACCAGAATTTGGTGTAGTATTCTTATCACTATTATTTACTGACGCAATTGAAAACGATACCTTGACTGGCCCAACAACAAAACAAGAAACCAAAGACGCAATTGTAGATTTACTCAAAGATTTATCTGTTGCATCTTTTGATATTAAGTTTATTGACCCAGTTAAGACTTTTATTGAAACTACTACATTTTTTCAATTCAACCCTAATTTAACCAGTTTAACTGAAAACTCAATTAAGTCATCAATATCAAATGTAATTTCAAAATACTTTACTGACAACACTGGTAAATTTAAACAATCATTTAGAAGGTCTAACGTACTTACTTTGGTTGATGAAGTAAGTCCCGCAGTATTATCTTCTCGAATGAGTGTAAAAGTACAACAAAGATTTACTCCGACTCTTACTGCAGTAGAAAATCATAGTTTAAAATATCCAACTACAATTGCAACTGCAGATGATGTAAATAGAATTATAGAGTCTTCTGCGTTTACTTTTAATAACAATAGTTGTATTTTAAGAAACCGTTTAGGTTCTACAACAATTGAAGTATTTTCAAACACAACACAATCGGTGATTGTAGATAATGTTGGTTCTTTTAGTGGGGATACCGTGACTCTAACTGGATTACAAGTAGACTCAATTAACTCAGGGGATACTTTTATTAAGTTGAGTGTAGTGCCTGCAAATGAGTCTTTTGTCACACCATTAAGAGAAACCGTTGTCGAATTTGATAGTACAAGGTCAACAACACAAGCAGTTGAAGTAGATACGAGTGTAATAAACTAATATGGGACATAAAGTAGACGATACTCTAAGAGACGATAACCGTAGAGAACTTGCGTTTGCTACGGGTCGTGATGTTGATAAAGTTTTACCAGAACACTTTAAAAGTGAGTATCCAAAACTTGTCTCGTTTTTAAAAGAATATTTTCACTTTGAAGATAGTGACGGTTCTCCAAGTAAATTAGTAAATGATTTATTTTATGCAAGAGATATCAATCAGGTAGATGAAACTTTACTTCCTTATATAGAGGACGAACTATTATTAGGTCAATCTTATTATGAAGGATTTATTGATAAAAGAACAGCAACAAAGTTTTCTCACAATTTATATAGTAGTAAAGGTACAAGATTTTCAATACAACAATTTTTTAGAATGTTCTACGGTATCGATGTAGAAGTAGACTATCCTAAAAAAGACATTTTTACTATAGGTTCGTCTGAGTTAGGTGCGGACTCAATTAAGTTTTTAACCAATAATGGTTTGTATCAAACTTTTTCAGTGCGAATAAAAAGTGAACTATCACAAACTACTTGGGAAAGACCATATAAATTATTTGTTCACCCTGCTGGAATGTTTATTGGTTCAGAAGTAAGATTAGAAAAAATTGGACTTCTTGGTACTTCCGCACCACTTTCTATCGTAGATGAAACTGCGGGTGAAATTGATGTGGTTGCTTCTAACACTGCAATGTTCAGTCAAGTAAATCAATTCGCACCAGAAGTCACTGGTCTTTTAGATAGTGGTGGTACAACTCTTAGAGTTATTATTGATGATAGATTAATTAACTCACTTGCAACTGCGAGTATTTCAGATGTACAGAAACAATATGAAACAATGAGAGCTGCAGAATTAAGAACAAGTCCTACATTTGATGCAGACTCGAGTGGTGCTGGTACTGCAACATCTAACTTTGAGATAGACTTTAGTAATGACTTTACAATAGAAACATTTGACCAAGACAAATTTGAAACTTTTTCTTGATTAGGTTTATAACTTGTATAAATAGGACATAGGAAATAAAACATGGCAAAATCAGTAATCGCAAACGGAACAACTGCAAATGACGGTACGGGGGATACTCTTCGTTCAGCCGCAACTAAGATAAACGATAATTTTAGAGAAATCTATAATGTCTTAGGTGGAAAACATGCTTCTGATTTAGTTGCTGGGGATAGTTCAAACGCACTGACTACTAAAATTACTTTTAGTGACTCTGCAACTGGATTAATTAGATTTGAAGGTACAACTGCAGATGCACACGAAACTACTTTACAAGTTGTAGAACCAACTGCAGATAGACAAATAGTATTTCCGAATGCAAGTGGTAATGTTCTACTAGACTCAAGTACTAATACTCTAACAAATAAAACACTTACGAGTCCAGTATTAACAACTCCACAGATAAATGATACCAGTGCAGACCACCAATATGTTGTTGCGGTATCAGAATTAGCCGCAGACAGAACAATTACATTACCTTTACTAACTGGTGATGATGAAGTGACATTTAATGCACATACACAAACATTAACAAATAAAAGTTTAACAACTCCTACTATAAATGCACCTAAGATTTCTGGTTTATCTGGGGGTGGAGTACTACAAGACTCTTCGGGTAATGAGGTATTAGAATTAACAAAGACTGCAAGTGCGGTCAACCACATTAACATTACCAACAACGCAACCAGTAATAATCCAAAGGTAAGTGCAAAGGGTACGGATACTAATATTGATATAGAAATAGAAGGTCAAGGAACTGGGGGTATTTTATTAAACAGTCATGAAATATTAAAACAAGAAACTGTAAGTGCTAATGGTGCTTTATCTATATCATTACCGTATAGTGAAATAACAAAAGGAACTGCGGGTGCATATTCAATCGCAGACGGTGTTGTTGGACAAGTAAAATACATAAGTGTAAGTGGTGCTGGTAATGCAGTTATCACTCCCGCAAATTTTGGTGCGGGAAGTACTTTAACATTACAACAACATGAAACTGGAACATTAATTTTTGACGGAACTAACTGGCAAATACTTGCAACCTACGGTGGTGCAGTCGCATAAGGAGAATAAGAAATGGCCGCAACGATAACTAATGCATTAAAAAACTTTATATTAGACGAGATTAAAAAAACAAAAGATAGTTCGTCTAATCCTTCTAAGTTCTATGCGGCGATTGGTCGTTCACAAAACTGGGACTCTGCAGATACAGCACCAGACCCACAATTGTCTTTACAACAAGAAAGAGATTTTAGAAACAACATGCAAGCAGTAAGATTAATATCTGACGCAAGTTTTGTAGTTCCAAGATACAACTGGTCATCTGGTACATTCTATGATGCGTACGATGATACAACCGTTGGTAATTCTAGTGCATACTATGTTGTTAACTCAAACCAACAAGTATACATGGTATTAAGAAAATCAATTAATGACAGTGGAACTCCAGTTGCATCTACAGTAGAACCGACTGGTAATACTACGGGTACACCTTTTAAAACATCTGACGGATATGTTTGGAAAATGATATACAGTATTGGTTCTGCAAGTGCAAATAAATTTCAATCTGCAAACTTTGTACCCGTTCAACTTATTAACAATGGTAATGTAATTAGTGTTGGGGACAGTTCTAATTTTACTACACAAGAAATAGAACAATCAGTAATTCAAACTAACGCAGTAGACGGTCAAATTGTGGGATATGCAATTGACAATCCAGGCGCTGGATATGGTTCTGCACCGACTATAACAATTACTGGTAATGGTAGTTCTGCATCTGCAACTGCAACAATATCTGGTGGAGAAGTAGTCAAGGTCATTCCTGCTGAAGACAGTTCTGGTAATTTAGTTCAGGCAAATTTTGGTTCGGGATACAGATATGCAGCCGTATCAGTAAGTGGTGGTTCACCAACTACGGCCGCAGTAGTAAGACCCATTCTTGGAAAAACGGGTGGAATAGGTGCAAACCCAATAGAAGATTTAAAGAGTAATGCACTTATGTTTAACTCAAAACCCGTTGGTGCAGAAGGTAATGATTTTGGGGTAGGAATTCAATTTAGACAAGTGGGTTTACTTAAAGACCCAGACTCAAATGGTGGTGCTAGTCCATTGATAAGTACTACGGGTCAAGCATTACAAAGACTTAGTTTCTCTGCAATAACCACCGCATATGAAAAAGGAAAAACATTATTAGGTGGTACTTCTGGTGCGAAAGCGATTGCAGATTACGACTCTGGTAGTGGTTCAAGTACTATAGTGTATTATCATCAAAATGATAGTACTGGATTTACATCTTTTAGTGCTGGAGAAACCGTCACTACTACCGAAGGTGCGGCAGTTGGAAACGGTGTACTTAAAGGTGCTGGTCTTTTTGACAGTAGTGGAGATGTAGACCCATACTCAGGTGAGTTGTTATACATTGATAACCGTTCTGCAGTCACAAGAGCCGCAGACCAAACAGAAGATTTAAAAATTGTAATACAAGTATAGGAATAAAACATGTCATTTAATAAGTCAACCTTTGAAACAACATATAAAGACGACTTTGATAGTTCAGATAATTTTCATAGAATATTATTTAACTCAGGTCGTGCGTTGCAAGCGAGAGAACTTACGCAAATGCAAACTATCATTCAAGAAGAGATTGCAAGGTTTGGTAGGAATATATTTAAAGAAGGTGCGGCAGTAAACCCAGGCGGGCCTAGTGTTGACAGAAATGCAGAATTTGTAAAAATAGAAGCTACTAATGCAGATATAACGGGATTGGTAGGATTAGAATTTACGGGTGCAACTTCAAGTATCAAAGCAAGAATTTTAAGAGTAGAAGATGCAGTTGATACTGACCCTTTAACTTTTTATGTACAGTATACTGATACAGATAACGGTGCATTAGCGGGTTCTGAACCCGTTAGATTTAGTGCGGGTGAAACTATCAACTCTGGGGGTAATGCCTTTACAGTCCAATCAACAAATACTGTTGCAAACCCAGCAACGGGTCAAGGTACAATACTTCATGTATCTGGGGGAGACTTTTTTGTAAGAGGACACTTTGTATTTGCATCTCAACAATCTTTAGTTATTTCAAAATACACTTCGACTGGAACTGCAACCGTTGGATTTACTATTGCAGAAAGTATTGTCACTTCTAGTGAAGATACTTCACTTTTTGATAATCAGGGTGCAACTCCAAATACTGCATCGCCTGGTGCAGACCGATACAGAATTAGATTAACCCTTGCAAACAAAGCAAACATTTCTGCAACTGATAACTTCGTATACTTTTGTGATATAGTAGACGGAGAAATAGAAGAAGTTGTCACTGGTACAGAAGATTACAATAAGATTAATGACGTTCTTGCAATTAGAACAAAAGAAGAGTCAGGTAATTATATTGTTCGTCCATTTAGAGTGACTTTTGAAGAGGACTCTGCAAATGGAAGTACATCTAATTTAATCGCAAACATATCTGCTGGTACTGCATACTTAAATGGTTATCGTGTAAATAAAGAAAGACCAAGTAAATTAACTATTCCAAAACCCAGAACTACAGTCACAAATAACAACGAAGCGATTGGTGTAGACTATGGTAATTATTTTGTTCATGCGCCTGTAGATGGCGAGTATACTGATATTGCAGTTGCAGCTGGACTTGCAAATTTTGAATTAGTTAATTTACGTAGTGATGACTACGTTATTGGTACTGCAAGAATTAAATCAATTCAACAAGTAGGTGGAGAACTTCGTATCTATTTAATGGACGTACAGTTAAAAGGACTTGCAGCTGGAGCAAACCACCAATTGACTGATATTAAACGTATAGAAAGACACGGAGACTTTGATACTGCACCACATAGTTTTGGAGTTCAACAAAGTGGCTCAACTAGATTTGGTTCTGGAGGCATCTCTGGTGCAGTAATTAAAGAAGCAAATAAAAATACTTTACTATTCCCAACTCAAAGACCGAGACCAAAAAATATTTCAGATGTTTCGTTTGCAGTAGTAAGACAGTTTGATGACTCTGCAAATGCTCCTTCTGCTGGAACACACCCGTCTATTAGTTTATCTTTATCTGCAAGTGGAGAAACATTTACTGATACAAATAATTGGATTATTACCAGTCAAGCAACTGGAAAAAGAGTGACTAACTTTAGTGTTAGTGGAACTGGAACTCAAAGTGCGACTATTACTACAACTACTAACAATGCAAATGGTGGTTTAGACTCTGGTGCAAAACACAATATCTTTGCAAGAGTAAACAAAGGAAACGCAACAAGAAGAACAAAAACCTTGACAACAGTCACATTTACTGGTACAATAGACTCGGACGGAGAAGGTTTAACTTTCGTTCCAATGCCTAATGCAGATATCTATGATGTTTCAGTCATTGCACAAGATAGTGCAAATGGAGCAGACTTATCTGAGAAATTTATTGTAGACAATGGTCAAAGACCAACCTTCTATCAAAACGGTAGATTGGTTGTAAAAAAAGATGTATCCGCACCAAGTGGAAATATTTACAGTAGTTTTAGACACTTTGCTCATGGTGCAAGTGGAGACTTCTTCTCGGTAAACTCATACACTGGTCAAGTAGATTACGAAGATATACCAGACTTTGCAATCAATAGTAGAACAAGTATTAACCTTCGTGAAGTAATTGACTTGAGGTCAGTAAGAGACAGTGACGGTGTTGGTATTAGACATCAATACTTAGTACTTGACTCTAACGGTTCTGACTCAGACGGACAAGCAAACCCAATCACTAACAACACTGGAATTGCAAGTAATTATACTACAAAAGTTGAGATACCAGCTGCGGGAGATACAATTACTGCAGACATAGAATACTATTTACCAAGAGCTGACAAGATTACAATTAACAATGATGCAGAATTTAAATTAGTATCTGGTAAAGACGGATTTGCATTACAACAACCACCTACACCAGAAAACAATTTATTACTATTTAACTTAGGAATAAATGGTTATGGTCTAAATGACTCAGACTTAACTTTAGGTGTATCTCAATATAAAAGATTTAGAATGCAAGATATTGCAAGACTTGAGAAAAGACTTGATGACCTTGCAGAAACAACTGCACTAACACTTCTAGAACAATCTGCAGATGCAAGATTAATTTTAGACTCAAGTGGTGTATCCAGAACTAAACTTGGTATACTTGCAGATAACTTTAAAAACAGATTGTTATCGGATTTTGAAGACCCAATGTATCGTGCGTCAATAAATCCAACAACAAATACTTTACACCCAGCTTTTTCAAATAATCAAATACCTTTGATTTATGACTCTGCAAAATCAACAAACACAATTATTAAGGGTGATAACATTTATCTTCACTATACTGAAACTGAAGCAATATCACAACAACAAATTTCAGGTGTTGAAAATATAAACCCATTTGCAGTTATAAGTGGAGAAGGACATTTAACTTTATCACCAACAAGTGATGTTTGGGTTGATACTGAAACTGTATCTACTCCTGCTGTACCACAAAACACAAACTCATTCCCAGAACCACTTCAAATGGGAATACCAACATTTGGTAATACTTTAGGTTTAATGCCTCCAAGTTTTGCACCTAATTTAAATGGAGCTGCAATATGGAACTGGACTGGTATAGATTTAAGTGGTGCAATTCCTAACTTTGGAAATAACTTCTCACAAGATGCTGGTGGGCCAGGTAGTCAAGGAGTTGGTGGTGTTTCTGGAATTGGTGCTGGTGCGGGTGTTTCATTTGTTGATAATTTCAACTTCGGTAGTGGAGAAGCTGGTGCTGGTGGAGACTTTGGAGTAAGAGTTGTAAGTAATAGTACCATAAACGAAATAGTAGGAGATAGAGAAGTATCTTTAACTTCTATTCCATTTATGAGACCAAGACTTATATTCTTCCGTGCGGAAGGTTTAAGACCTAAGACTCGATACTTCCCATTCTTTGACGGAGTTAAAGTAGATGACTACGTAAATACTTCGGGTAGTTTTACAAATGTTGCGGGACAAACTTATGTTGGAAACCAATATAGAGGTACAACAACACACCCAAGTGGAAGTACGACTATTGTCACAGATACAAGTGGTAAAGTAGAAGGTTCATTCTTACTACCAAACAATGACGCATTAAGATTTAGAGCAGGTGATAGAGAATTTAAATTACTAGATATTTCAGTAGATGACCAAACATCTGCAACGTCTCGTGCGAGTGCAATCTTTACAAGTAGAGGTACTCTTGAAACTACAACAGTCACACTTAGACCACCAGAACCAGTACCACAAGTTAATGTAAACTGGATAGACCCACTTGCACAAACCTTTAAGGTTTCTGCACCAAGTGGTATGTTTGTGACTAAAATACAAACTTATTTTAAAACAAAAGATGCAGACGGTATACCAGTAAGACTTGAATTACGTCCAGTAGTGAATGGACACCCAAGTTCAGATGATATCATTCCAGGCTCAGTAGTAGTTTTACCACCAAGTGCGGTACAAGTTGCAGCGAGTCAGACACAAGCATCTGCATTATTAACTCCTACAACATTTACTTTTGACGAACCAATATACTTAGAGTATGATGAAGAATATGCAATCGTATTATTATCTGATTGTAATTCATATGAAGCATATGTTGGAGAAACTTACGAATTCCAACTTGGTTCTACTGAAAGAAGAATTGATAGACAACCAAGTTTAGGTTCGTTATTTAAATCACAAAACGGAACAACTTGGACACCAGACCAAACTAAAGACCTTGCATTTGATATATTTAAAGCACAATTTAGTACTGCGGGTGGAACAGTGGTGTTTGAAAACGCACCAGTTCCAGATATGTTATTATCAAATAATCCTATAATGACAGACAGTGGTGATAGTAGTGTTAGAGTTCTTGCACCAGACCACGGATTTGTTGCGGGAGACACAGTTCTAATTACTGGATTTGACTCTGCGGGTAGTGGAATTTTACACGGGATTGAGTCTGCGGGTGCGATAAACAATGTCACACATACTATTACTAAGACTGACGGATTTGGTTATCAGTTTGAAATACCTTCTGGTTCAATTATAAATGCAACTGGTCGTATAGGTGGTGCAAGAGTTAAAACTCAAAGACAGATACTTATGGATACAGTAATACCACAGTTCGATACTTTAGTTCCACAAGATACTAATATTACAGTAGATGCTAAGTTTACAACTGGTAGGTCATACTCTGGTACTGAGACTAGATTTGATAAGGATACGACATTCTCTGGAGATTTAAGTATATTACAAGAAAATAATTTTTCTGCACCAAGATTGGTTGCAACTACAGCAAATGAAACTGCAAACTTATCGGGAGAAAAATCAGTGACAATTCAAACTGCATTTTCTACAATTCGTGCAGACGTATCACCAGTAATTGATTTACAAAGAACTGGAATAATTGGTATATCAAATAGAATAGATAATCAAGACTCTGCGGGTTATCCAATGGCAACTCAATATATTGGAGAGGACAGTGACGGTTCAAGTTTAAGTAAACACATTACTAAAGCAGTTAATCTTCTTCAACCCGCAAATTCTCTTTCGATATTATTAAATGCGAGAAAACCAAGTGCTGCTGATTTTCAGGTTTGGGTTAGGGTTGCAGATGCAGAAGAAAATATATTTGAAAAATCTTGGACACAGGCTGTTCAAATAGGAACTGTTCCTAAAAGTGAATTAGGTTTCCAAGATTACGAATTTACAAAATCTGGTAGGTTTATTACTGAAGCATTTATGTCTTATCAGGTTAAGATAGTAATGACATCTACTAATACATCAACTCCACCATTATTTAGGGACTTGCGTGTTATCGCAACTGTATAGTTATGAGTTATCTAAAAGTAGAAGGTAGACCTAGTTTAGTAAGAGACACAGAAAGTGGTGCGATACTAAATACTAGTAAAGGTGCAGTAGAACAATATAGAATGATAAGAGAAAAACATGAGAAGAAAGATAAACAGATTGAACAAATGCAATCTGATATTTTAGAGTTAAAACAAATAATAAAACAATTGGTAGAAAAAGATGGCGTCTAATACATATACAGTCACAGAAACAACTGATAATTTAAGTCAGTTAGTCACTAATGTAAACACCATATCAAAAGATGTTGGTGCAACTGGTAAGTTGACAACTACTCAAGACTCTGATATAGTAGGTGCAATAAACGAACTAGATGCAGAAATAGGTTCTGTCACTCTAACTACAACTGCACAAACACTTACGGGTGCAATCCAAGAAATATTCCAAGGTGGGTTTGAAGAATTAGATTTAACTTTAGACTCAGTAAAAAGTTCAACTGGACTTGCACTAGGTGGATTTACTGACTCAGAAAGAAGTAGTTTAGGTAAAGCACTTAACGCATTATCAAGAGATATACAAATACTTGACTCTGATATGGTTGGTTTACTCGGAAGAGACTCTGGAGATAGTGGAAGAGCAATAGACCTTTTAACGACTACTGCAAAAACTATTCTCGGTGGTGTAAATGAACTAGACGGTGAGATAGGAACTATTAGTAGTTTAACTACTGGAAATAAATCAACTATAGTTGCATCTATCAACGAACTAGACTCTGACTTAGGTGCATTAACTAGTCTTAATTCAGAAGTTCGAGACTCTAATGTCGCAGCTACAATCAATGCGTTAAATACAAAAGTAAATAATAGAAATAGATTTTTAACATTTATTACTGATAGTGCTGACAATGGATATAGTGCAGATAGTGCTAGTGCTCATATAAAACTTGTTGGTGGAAGTAATTTAGAAGTAATAAAAGACTCTAGTACAAGTAATGTAAAACAAATTACAATAAATCACAGTAGTGTTGGTGCAAGTTCTGTAAATAACTCTGGTAATACTGTTATTCAAGATTTAACAATTGATGCAAACGGTCACGTCACGGGAACTGCATCTACTACTATTACAAGTCCAGAAAATGCATCACACATAATGGCCGCACAAGGTGGTCTGTTAGTTAACACGCCTGGAAGTAATTTTACTGCGAATGCTGGTACTAACATAACAACAACTTATTCACTTGACTCTGATTTAAGAGGTAATGTAGTGTTTGTGGGTCAGAACAACCAATACGTTCATTTTTCTGACTCTAACGGTGGACAAATAAACTTCTACAATAGTGCTGCTCGAAAATTTGTCATGGAAGATGACGGAGACTTCCACGCAGCTAATGATATTATTGCATTCTCAACTACACCTTCTGACATGAGATTAAAGAGTGATATAGAACCAATTACCGATGCACTTGCAAAAGTAAATGCACTAACTGGTTATACTTTTACTTATGACCATGCGGGTAGAAAGTCTGCGGGATTACTTGCACAAGAAGTAGAACAAGTTTTACCTTCCGCAGTAAGTAATAAAAGATTACCATTAGGTGCAAACAATAATGAAGAATATAAAACACTACAGTATGACCAAACCATTGCATTACTAGTAGAGTCTGTTAAGGAGTTGAAGTCAGAAATAGATATTCTTAAGAGGGACAAGTAGTGTCTCAACAACTAAAATTTATTGACCAGTTCATTGGAAGAACTATTTCTTCTATTAGAACTGCCGTTAGAAATGCAATGCGGAACATTGCTAGACGTGGTGTAGGAAATAATGTCCAACAAAATATCAGTATTACTACATTAAAAGATGAAGCACAAATACTTGAAAGAACTGACCAAAAATTTGACTTCACAACGGGTGCAAGTCTTCTTTCAGATTTAAATCCAGATGCAGATATAGACCGTTCTAAGTATAATATAAGTTCTACAAACCCAAGAGGTTCAAATTATAATATGAATGCATCTGAGTTTCGTGAGATGATTGGAAGGTCTGACGGTGCATCAAACCAAAGTATGAGTGGGTTTGTTGGTGCAAAAAACAGTTTTTCTGACGGAGAAAATATACCTTTACCAGTAAAGTCAGGTGGGTTTTTTACTCCGTTCAATTTAACTCCGCCTTTGCGTGACATTACTGAAAAAGGTTTAACTAATGGATATTCAAATCCTGCTGTCACTGCAAAAGCACAGACTTACTATAATGATGAATATATTGGGAGTGGAACTACTTCGGAAACTGTAGGATTTGATTTTAAGTTTGTAAATGAAGGTGGTGGATTGAGATGTTTTATTAGACAAAACAACGGGCCAAGTTCTTCTAATTTAGCTAATCGTACGAGTCCCTTTACTAATGCTATTCACGATTATAAATTTACAAAAGATAGATATTCATACACATCTAGTTATACCGAAAGTGGTCAATCTAGTCCCGATACCAGAAAAGTTCTCACAACTTCGGGAACTTATCTACCCTTTTACTTTTTACCACATTTAACAAATGGGGTAGATACTCTAAGACTTAAATCCTTAACAAATATACAATCTAAACAATATTCTTCATCAAGTCATAATTCAAGTATCACACGAGGTGAACTTGTTAGTACTGCTCAGACTACAACACATGCACCTAGTGCTGTGACTATACCAACACCAAGTTCTTCAAACAATGCGAGTGGTGTGACCTTTATTGGTATGGATACGCAACAAACTGGTATGGGACTTGGAGATAGTTTTGGATTTACGCAAAAGATGACTGTAAGTACTAATAATAAAAGAGGTATAAACCACAGAAGAGTTTTTAGATTGCAATTACAAGCAAGTAAAAATAATGTAAGTAGAGGACAAGAAAGAACTATTTTAAACTTTACTTTTGGTCTTGAAACAAAAATTGATATATATGATGCGGGTGCTCCAGTGTCTACAATTAGTATCAGTTGGGATTTCTCAGGTATTGACATTACTGGTGGAGATGTCTTCGGGTGGGCAGACTCTTATGGATTTGCTATATCTGGTGGTTATGGTGGATACTCGGACTCTCGTCTAAAAGATAACATTAGATTTGTTCATAGACCACATGGACACAATGTTTATACATGGGATTGGAATGAGTTAGCAAAATCAATTGGTGCAGATAAACAGCCTAACTATGGAGTTATCGCAGATGAACTAGTTAGTACTAATCCAGAAGCACTAGAGAAAGATGAAAATGGTTATTGGAAAGTAAATTATTTCAAACTTAGACAAAACAAGAAAAATTAATTATAAATAGTATATCATGGCAACTCCACTTAAACTCGAAGGTACAAACGGTGATTTAAAAGAAATGACCACCGCAGAAGAGAACTATCTTGCGTATCAAGCTGGGGAACAATTAAAGGCATCTGCAAAGACCGAAGTCGGTGCAATCACTGACGTATCAACTGGAAACGAAACTGTCGGTGCATTTACTGATACTCGTTTTGACCAAATACCAGGCTCTCACGGTTCAATCACCACAACTTCTACAGTCACAACTTTATATCAAACCGAAGGGACAGCTGCAGAAAATGGTGGAGATTTTAGAAATGCAGTACATCAAGAGGAGGCAGACCCGACAGATAATGCTAGTAGAAGACTGTATGAATTTGAAAGTGATGAAATGGATACTCTAACAGATAGATTGGTTGCAACTATTTTTGCAAATGATTATCCAGGCACTTATAAATTAGGTTCTTCTGCACCAAGTTCAGATTACGATGTGCATCTATCTGGAGTCTTTACAGACACACGAACCGATGAAGATGCTGGAGACCCAAGTACAGTCACAGTCACAACTTATAACATCTATCAAAGACAAACCTTTTCTGCACCTACAGCAGTCCGTCCAGTCGCACTTAAAAGAAGTTCTGGGGGTAGTGGTACATTTCAAGGTATTCAAGAGATGTCAGATGCAGAAATCAAATATACTTTTGGACAACGTGCAAAGACTCGTATTATGAATGGTAATAAAGGTGTGGGAACTTATATCTTAAATAGTTCTGCAACTGGTGCTCCAAGTGAAACGGGTACATGGGTTGCAAAAGGAACTGCAACCGACACGAGACATACTACCACAGATACCGATTATACGCAAGACTTTGTTGGTACATTTGAAACAACATTTACGGGTACATTTGAAAATGCTTTCGTTGGTACATTTGTTGGAGAAAGAGACTTTACAAATAACTTTACACAAACATTCACGGGTAATTTTGTCGGGGACTTTGCTGGAACTGCAGACTATACTAGAACTTCTACTAATTTGCATATCTATGGTAATAGTAGTAGTTTTACTGGAAACTTTATTGGTGCTGCAAACTACACCCGCACAAGAGCAACAGATTTTGTCGGGGACTTTACTGGTAATTTTGTAGGGGAGAGAAACTTTGAAACTACTTTCACTGGTAATTTTGAAAGTGATTTTGTTGGTACATTTGAAACTACTTTTACTGGAAACTTTATTGGTGCATTAATTAATGCGGGAACTGAAACAATTGAGACTTATACTCTGTATGTAAGAACTGCATAATAAAATTATATATAATATTATGCGTTGGAAGTTCATGTGGGGTATGATAGAACATAGGTACAAAATGAGAAATTGGGATAAAGATGCGTTCTGGGAAACACCTAGAAAAGCTGTATTAAATTGCATTTCCGAAAGAGAAGACGGAAATAAAAAGATAAGACAAGTTCACAAACTAACTGAGGAAGACCCATTGTTCAAACAATGTGTAGACGCACTCGGAGTAGAACATATTGATGAAAATACGAAGAGAAGAGTTAATCTTAAGTTTGAAAAACAAAAGAAAAAACAAGAGTTAGAAGAGTCTAAAATAAAAGCAAAAAAACTAGAACAATTATTTAATTACAAGTTAAAAACATTTGAAGTTGAAGAAATAAAACTTTCTCAAAATCGTGAATTAAAAAGTAAGTTGCGAAGAGCAAAATCTATACCAGAAGTAAATCTTTGGGCGATAAAAATTATGGATGATTATTTGAATAGTGAGTAATGGTTATTTAGTAGTTGCATCAAGAAAAGAAAGTTTTTATAGACTTGCAATTAATTGTTTAGAGTCTCTCAAAGATTATTATCCAGATGCAAAGTGTTGTCTTGTCACCGAAGAAAGATTTCTAGACGGTAGAGAATATGTTGCAGATGATTTAATTTTTTGCGGTGATAATGTTCGTGAAAAATTATGGGGTATGTCACAAAGTCCTTACGATACTACCATGTATATAGACGCAGATTGTGAAATCGTGCATGAAGATATCGCAACAGTCTTTGATGAATTGAATGGTAATGATATGGTATTCCACACTTTACCAATAGAAGCAAAACCACTTTATGCAATCTATGATTTCACTTATAATGACAAACCAGAACACTTTACTTATTGTGGGGGTGTCTGTCTTTATAAAAACAAACAGTTTATGACCGATTGGTATCACTTGTATTTAGAACAACAAATGGGGATATTCAGACCAAATATGGAGCCTTGGGAAAAACTTAATAGTTTTGACCAAACAACTTTATGGTGGTTATTAAAAAAAGAAAAGAATAAAAAGGTCGG
>Ga0181563_10002696_pt1 | contig 17218 bp, 16 predicted proteins | sample 011ome_25_FD_133759 | JGI IMG/M metagenome (GOLD analysis project Ga0181563, IMG submission 133759) | Coastal salt marsh microbial communities from the Groves Creek Marsh, Skidaway Island, Georgia - 011512CT metaG (megahit assembly) | ecosystem: Environmental > Aquatic > Marine > Intertidal...
ACATGGATTTTCTACAGGCTTCACCCCAACAGGCACATCAGCTTATGTGGCCGACACAGTCCCATTTGCACAACGCGGAGAAGCCTTGGGAATTCAATCGCTTTTTGGATCCTTGGGAATGGCCGCTGGACCGGCCCTTGGAGGCTGGATAGCTAGTGTTTGGCCAATTGAGGTTTTGTTCTATTCAGCAGCATGCACTGCTATTTTTTCAATCTTAATTTTAAGTCGCCTAAAGGAAACTCTACCGAAAAAGGAGGCCCTTCGGTGGAAATTATTCAAATTGGATAAAAACGAAATCCTTGAAAAGCGAGTGTTACTTCCTTCCTCTATACTTTTTCTATCTGTATTTTCCTTTGGAGTAGTACTGACCCTAGTACCAGACCTTTCTAGTCACCTCGGTATCCAAAATAAGGGGCTATTCTTTGCGGTATTTACACTTTCCTCATTAGGTATTCGTCTGATTGCAGGAAGAACTTCCGATCGGATTGGCCGTGTGCGCGTCATGCGCGTAGCCGCTGCGGTCATGGTCCTCGCTATGGTTGCTATAGCTTTTGCTTCCAGCAAAGCCATGCTATTGGGTGCTGCGGTGCTCTTTGGTGCTGCCGTTGGGATGTATAGCCCCACCACTACTGCCTGGGTGGTAGATCGATCCTTGCAACAATTTAGAGGAAGAGCATTGGCAACCATGTACATTTTCCTCGAATTGGGGATTGGACTTGGAGCTCTAGTTTCAGGCTGGCTATATGACAACCAATCTTCAAATTTTCAGACTGCCTTTCTTTTTTCTGCGGGAGTAGCAAGTTTCGCTTTGGTCATTTTGCTATTTATCAAAAGCGACCGTAACCTGGAAACACCATCAGTAGCCTAGGTAGTTGCTTTTTCGTGGAATAGCAAGAATAGATTTTTGACGACCGTTGTAGTAGGTTACTTTTTGTCCATCAAAATAAGCCCCTTCCTCCAGCATCACACGAACGTCTTTGTTCCATTCCTTAACAAAAACAACAGCATTCAACTCAATCGCATAGCCGGTATGGGCGTGCATCGGAAAATCTCCAGCTCCAGGGGTATCTCCTTGATTGTCCCACATGCCGATAGTAGGCCCAGCAGAATGTCCATAAAAGCCTAAGGGATGGGTATAAATACTCCCTTGGATTCCTTCTTTTTCCATCTGCACTCGAGCCCCTTTTAAAATTTGATTGCCAGTTTTACCAATCGTAAAATTGGTAGTCAAGATATCTTGCAAACGATTCCCCACCTTCAAGGCATCTTGCAAATAGCTCGGAACTTCGGTTTCGCCAGCTTTGAGCACATAGGCTAATTCCTGAGTATCTGTATTCAGACGCAAATAGGTAATTCCAAAATCAATATGTAATAGATCTCCAGGTAAAATCACCTGCTCTGTGGGACGAATTGAAAAAGAACGGGATGCTTCTTGAGAACTAGGATCCGCTCGCTGGATGTCTACTGTGGGATGAAACCAAGTATCTAGTTTCATCTCTTTAATTTTCTCTCTGTAAAACCAAACTACATCCTCTGTAGTGGTGATTCCTGGTGTGATGACCCTATCAGAAAGTCCTTCCGCTATGATGTAATGCGCCAATTCTTGTATGTGCTTATAGGCCGCCATTTCAGCTGCAGTACGTGTTTCCAACCAGCGTACGGCAAGCGTCTGGGCAGAAACTACCTTAGCCTTTTCTTGAGTTGGAAGAATTCGCATCAACTCCTCGTAATCGAAGTGCGTAAGTCCATCCGCATGTCCATAATCTTTGGAGAAGTTTAACCCAATTTTCTTGGGCTTCTTGGCTTCAACAATCTCAAGTAGTGCCTTCCACTGATCTGGCTGCGCTTCAGGATCCCACGCTTTCTTAAAGGATTTACCCACATCGTAACGCGCAACAGCATAGGTTTCTACGGGCGCATGTGGACTTGGTTGGTACATTACTAGAATGGTACGTCTTCGAGCCGCATGCCAAGTTGCAGGCAAAAGCGTACGAATCACTGGATCCTCATTGTATTCACGGGAAACTACTATCCACAAATCAATGTCCGCCTCGGTCATCAAGGTGGGCAATACCTGCTGGATGCGATCTTCTAACCATCCGTCGATTACTGTTGCTTGCTCCCTAACAGAAAGCACTGCTGGGCCTTGTGCAAAAACAGGATAAAGAATTAAGGAGAAGACGATGGATAGCAGAAGTCGATTCATACGAACAAAATTTTGAAACGTCAAGATACTTCTTCCCTCCTAAATTTCACACCCTCCATAAAAAAATTAAGAGGTAGTGGGTAGCTCATTTTTGGATTTTACCTTTCTTTTACTAAGCTGGTCAAATCGGTACAATAACAATCCTGCTGTAAGTGTAAGCCCTATTAACAATCCAATCCAAATCCCCTTTTCCGCGAAATCCATTTTAAAGGCAAGAAAATACCCAAGAGGAAGTCCAAGTCCCCAATAGGCCAAAAAAGTAACCAAAGTTGGCACTTTGACATCTTCTAAACCACGAAGTACTCCTAAGCCCACTACTTGAATTCCATCCGAAAGTTGGAATAATCCAGCCAAAACCAGCAGCGAGGCAGCCAAAGAAATGACCTGCGGGTCATCAATGTATAGCGTAGGGAGAAAAAAGCGAAATAAGAAAAATAGTAGCGCACAGATAAACATGAAGGTAGCTACCATTCCAAAAGCTACCATTCCAGCTTCCCGCATTCCTTTGTAATCTTCTTTTCCAATGTAATGACTGACACGAATCATCCCAGCTGTTGCCAATCCTGTTGCCATCATGTAACTAATGGAAGCTAGATTTAAGGCAATTTGGTGTCCTGCAAGGGCATTCACACCTATCCATCCCATCATGATCGCTGCAGCACTAAATGCGGAAACCTCAAAAATAAATTGAAATCCAGTGGGGATTCCTATTTTTAAAATCCGCTTACAAAGTGTCCATTTGGGCTTGAATCCAATAATTCGGAGGACATAATCCGCATAGCGTTTGGAGGTTAGGACATAGGCTCCCATGAGTACCATCATCAAAACCCGTGAAATTAAGGTCGCCCAAGCGGCTCCCAAAAATCCCAATTCGGGAAATCCCCAATTGCCCCATATCAACAACCAATTGAGCAACACATTAAGTAAGTTGGCAGTAACTGTTATAAACATGGCTTGCTTGGTTTGAGAAAGCCCCTCTACAAATTGCTTGAAGGTTTGAAAGATCATTAATGGAATCAAGGAAACCGTAATAATGAATAAAAAGGGCAAAGCAAGTACTTCTACTTCTTTGGGTTGATTCAGTAGGCCCAGGTTGCGGGAAAACAAAAGCACTAAACCCAACAAAACAAGGCTAGAAAAAAAATTGATCAATAGACTATTACTAAACAACCTGGAGATTTGATGGATCTTTCCTTTTCCAAAGGCCTTAGAGACTAAAGGAGTCAGCCCCATTGAAATCCCAATTCCAAACATCAGGATGACAAAAAAAATACTATTAGCAAGCGATGAGGCTGCTAATTCCAATGCTCCCAACCGTCCCACCATCATGGAATCGGCCACACCCACAGCCACTTGCCCCAGTTGACTAAGCATCACCGGATACGCTAAAAGGAAGGTGGTTTTTACTTGTTCACGTACCGCCATTTTAATACCCTAGTTCTCTTGCAACACGAAAAATAGCGATGACAGACAAAGAATCGGTTATTTTGCCTTGCATGACCCAATCCAAAGCCTCTTTGAAAGAAATTTTTTTGATGGTAATGTCTTCGGTATCTTCAAAATCTGGCTTCCCCTCTGTCAGTTCCTGTGCTAAAAAAATATACCCTACCTCATCAGTGACAGAATTGGAGGTATGAATCAATTGTAATTCAGTCCAACGATTTGCACTTAAACCAGTTTCTTCTTTTAGTTCCCGCTGGGCCGATGCAAGTGTATCCAATTCCAAAGGACCACCACCCATAGGCACTTCCCAGGAATAGCTGTCCAAGGCATAGCGGTATTGACCTACAAGCCAAGTATTTCCTTCTTCATCCAAGGGTAAAATGGCAATTGCTTTATTTTTGAAATGGGTTTTACCATAAATACCATCTTTGCCCGCAGGAGTCAGTACCTCATGGTGCTCCACGCGAATCCATGGATTCTCGTATGCGGTGGTAATAGACTTGGTTTTCCAGGGATTCTCATTCATCGTTTTCAAAAAAAAAGGGTGGCAAGCCACCCTAATTAGTTCTTTGCTATGTATTAGGCAGGTATTGGGAGCACTTTAGAATCCTTAAAAGTAGAAAGAATTACCATCGATTGCATGGAATCCACCTCTTTGATTTCTGAAACCTTCTCAAGCATTAGTTTTTGATAAGCCATAATATCCTTAGCAATAATTTTCAAAATAAAATCGCCGGTACCCGTGATGTGATGACATTCAATTACTTCTGGGATTTGATTTATTTCCTTCATAAAAGCATCAATATTGCCTTTATTGTGCCCAATCAAACTGACCAAAACAAAGGTACTAACCCCTAAACCAATCTTTTCTGGGTCCAGCTTCGCATGGTAGCTTTTGATGATTCCAGATTGCTCTAATTTCTTTACTCGCTCCAAAGTGGGGGCTGGTGATAGCCCTATATCTTTTGAAAGCTGGGCATTGGTAATCTTCGCATTGCTTTGGAGTATTTCCAAAATACTACGGTCAATTTTATCAAATTTAATTCGAATGCTGCTATCCATTTTTTTGTGATTTACAAAATTTTATGTGGTGCAAATTTACAATAATTGATGAAAATTCTAGTTTTGGGCTAAAGATTTTTAACTTAAAATCAAAATATTGTAAATGAATCTAATGAATTAAACGAATAATCCACTTATTTCACCCAAAGATTTTCTTGAATTCAAATTATCTCTTGTAAAGATTGAAAAAATGGTGGATTGGTTAATTTACAATTTATTCTTTTTGATAAACTCTCTAGCTTCCTGATGTGCTGGATGTTTTCGTTTGGCATATTTTTTTACAGCATTGAAATAATATCTTGCCTGAGGTTTATTTTTTTCTTTGGTAGCAATTTTTCCTAAGGAAATCAACGCATACAAATAATACCCGCTTTCCTGTGATTCAGACTCCTCTCCAAAGGAAAGCGTTTTAGAAAAATACTTTTTGGCTTCAGCTAGATTTCCCACCCGATAAAAGTATTCCCCTAGAAAAAAAGCAGCATATCTCCCACTATTCGCTTCGTAACCTACTTGTCTTTGTTCAATTCGATCTAAAATAGAGAAGGATTCTCGCATGGCTTCGGTCCACTTTCCTGTGGTATACAAATAGCGCGCAAGCGAACGGTGGAAATAGGGATTATTTGGGAATTTTTCATGTAGATACGTTACAATCCGTAAAGCATCCAGCGGTCTTTTTTCTTCAGAACCATACAATCGAAATAAAAAATATTGGGCCTCCACGCGCGTATAAAATGCATTTGAGGCAACTGATTCCAACTGCTGCAATCCTAATTTTTTATTTCCTTTTGGAAAAAGAGCAACCACTGGTTTTAAAAGTGGATAATTTTCAGAAATCCATACTGAAAAATAATTAAATAATGCATCTCCAAAGAGTAACTCCGGATTAAGTTCCTGTTCACCCCTACTCAACTCCATGTAATTCAATGCATTTTTTCCCGCAAATGTCGCCTTAGCCCAACTTTTGCGTTCACTGTAAAGTCGCCCTTGAAAACCATACCCAGCTGCCAAAAAAAAGGCCGCTTCTTTATTTTTTGGATCTTCGGCTAACATTTTTTTTGCCTTTTCATTAGCACGTTCTAAGTATTGGATAAAAATATTGTCATACCTAGTATTCGTCACATTAACCTCGATTCTCCACCAATACGCCAATCCCATTAAAAAATCAGGCAAAGGGTGGGTGGGATACTGGTACATGATCACTGTAAAATCATGTTCTGCCGTAGCAAAATCAAAATTATACATGCTATTGATCGCCTTGGTGATTCGGTATTGCAAGCCTTTATCCAATAGGAGGTAAGGAGCACCAGGCTCTGGAGATTGGGCACTTGCTATAGAAGATACTACTAAGCAAAGGATTACAAGAAGCCTGTGAAACAAGTGACGCATAGCATACAAAGGGTTTACGATGCAAATCTACGGTGAATTCAATACAAACGTTTAGATTTACTTTGTTAACATCAGAAAATGGCAAAAGCAGCTCCCCCTTTGTCCCAAAAAATTTCAGAAGTCCTCGACTTTGATAAGCGAGTCTTTTTTGTTTTGATCGTAGGTATTTTTCTTACTATCAGATATTTAACCAATACCCTGATCCTGGAAACCATTCCTGATTCAGAACGATTGGATGCTCAGGGCGATCTCTTGTTTTTTCACCTATTTAACACATTAAATTACATCTGGACCCCTTTTGCTTTACTTTGGAAGTTTACAGTAATCGCTTTCCTCTTTTGGTCTATTGGACTAACTATCGGTTACAAAGTAAAATTTAAAGAACTTTGGAAATTTGCTTTGGTTGCAGAACTAGTCTTCATTTTTCCAGAACTACTTCGCTTACTGTGGTACATGAATCCAACAGGATCAGTAAGTTACCTTGAGATCCAAAATTTCGAACCTCTTTCTGCACTTTGGTTGATTGGGCCAGAAAATTTAGAAGAAAAATTTCATTACCCTCTTTCGGTAATCAATGTATTTGAACTAATCTACGGAATGGCTTGGGTCCTTGGATTCCATGCACTTAGTCGTAGAAGCATCCCAGAAAGTATTCCCGTCGTACTCCTCTCCTATTTTCTTCCCTTATTACTGTGGTTGGCATTTTATGCAGCCTCTTTCCGCTAGAGTTGCTTTAATTTTTTTGCATCTCCCCGACAGCGGTCAGAGCAATACTTGACTTCCTCCCAGTTTTTTTCCCATTTTTTTCGCCAAGTAAAGAGTCGTTGGCAAACCACACAGATTTTGGTGGGCAAGTGTTGTTTTTTCATCTTAAGACCAACGTTTAGCAAGGGTATGTTTGGCTAATACACGAACTGCATCCGCAACCACTTCGGGAGCCTTTTGTGCCGCCCATATGCGTTCTCTGGCTGCTGCTGCTGCCTTTTCTACGTCGACTATAGGATAAGGGTACGTTTCACCATACGCAAAATCAAGATTCTGTAACTCGAGAGGAGTCAATTCCCAGGGTGAATGCAAAAATGCCAAGGGAACAGACGCCAGCTCAGGTACCCATTTTCGAATAAAAACACCCTCAGGATCCTGTTCCTGAGATTGCTTGATGGGATTGTAGATACGGACCGTATTGATCCCCGTGACTCCTGCCTGCATTTGCAATTGGGGATAGTGGATTCCCGGCTCAAAATCCAAAAATTGTTGCGCTAAGAAGGCTGAACCTGACTTCCAGGACTGGGCCAAATGATGGGTTAGAAAAGAGACCACCATCGCTCGCATGCGAAAGTTGAGATAGCCTGTTTTACACAAGCAGCGCATGCAAGCATCCACGAGAGGAATGCCCGTCTTGCCCGCTTCCCATGCCTTGACCCAAGAAGGTTTTGGGGTATAGGGAAAAGTCAAAAATCCACGGTTAATGGGCTCTTTTTCCATACGAGACTCCATTTCAAATTTTTGAATAAAGTGGCAATGCCACTTCAAACGTGATTGGAAATTAGCCAGGTTACGTACTTGAAATCCAGAAGCTGACTTTTCCTTTGAAGCTTGAAATACTTCCCGAATGGAAAGACAGCCCCAAGCCAAATAAGGAGAAAGCCGGCTACAGCCTGTACGACTTCCTTCGGGCTTACTAATTTGTTTGCTGTAGTTTTTGACACGCTCTTCAAGAAAACTTTTCAAATACTTACGCCCAATTCGTTCTCCTCCAGGCTGCATAAAATCTTGTGAATTGGTCCAAATTTCAGGGAAAGTGGGGAAAACATTCTTGAGTTGCTGCCCTTCTGAAATAGAAACGAAGGTAGCCCGATCAAAGGCTGGGTGAGCAAGTGGAGCAGTCATGAACGCCTGCCAACAAGGCTCCCATCCCCTTCTATTTTTGCGTTTGCGCTGTACCCCTTGTTGTGGGTATTCTTTCCAGGGGATACCCTGGGTACTAAAATAAGCTGCCATCTCCCGATCTCGAGCATAAGTAATCTCAATGCCTGTTTCCTGATGAGAATAGACAGCCTGTATGGAATAATCTAGCTGGATTTGAGTAAAAACAGTTTTTACTTCGGCTCTACAGATCAAAAGATTCCCCTGAAGAGGCACTAAGCGCTGCTCCATGTCTTGGAGGCTTTCGCAAACAAAGCGCCAATGACGATCGCTACTTTGGGGAGCATCCAGCAGGGAAGGTTCAAAGCAGTACAGCAATAGTATCGGAAATCCTGCGTCAATGGCTTCAGCCAAAGGTTGGTGATCACTCAACCTCAAATCACGCTTCAACCAAACTACAGAAATTTTCATAGTCATAAAACTTTAGCAGCGCCGCAAGGTTTTAGAAGTATGAAAAAATTAAAAGAACTTTCTCCTGAAGTCATCGACCGTATTATCGAAATGGCTTGGGAAGATCGTACCCCTTTTGATGCGATTTTAGGTCAATTTGGAATTACTGAGGGAGAGACCATACAACTGATGCGCCTCCAAATGAAGAAAAGTTCATTCAAAATGTGGCGCGCTCGAGTGCAAGACCGCAGTACCAAACACAGCAAAAAAGCCCCTGAAGATCTACTTACTTTCAAATCCAGGATGCAAAGAGGTATTGCACTGAATAAAATGCCAAAACGGTAAAAAAAAAGCCCTTCCCCTAAGGAGAAAGGCTTCTAACCATTAACCAATAAAAAATTAAACCGTATCAAATGGCCATCTCATGATGCCGCCAGCAAGGTTTTTTACATTTTCAAATCCTTCTTCTCCCATGATTTCACAAGCTTGACCACTTCGATTGCCACTTCTGCAATAAATGAGATAGGTTTTGTCTTTAGGAAGGTTTTTGATTTGTGATACAAAGGTAGGAGACATGATATCGATGTTTCTTGCTCCACGAAGTTTGCCTCCAGCAAATTCACTGGCAGTTCGGACATCAATTACCACTGCATTGGGTTCTAACATGAGGTCATGAAAAGGTCCGGCAGGAATATCTTCGTATTTTTTAGTTTTGGAAGTAAAGAAATTAAACATAGTCGTTGTTGTTTTAAGCGAATCAAAAGTACAACAGCCAGAGGTACTTGGTCAGTAATAAAAGTCACCCCCACTACTTGACTCTTGCTTTATTTCTTTTTTTCAATTCTAGTACCCCGAGGCGAAATAATAAAATCCAAGGTGCACCATGCCATAGGAGGTCCAACCAATCCATGGTACCCATCCCTATGGCTCCTCCAGCCACCCATCGAATTTTACCCCACAGGTGTGGTTCAGGAAAAAAGGGAGCTAATCCTAAAAGGAGGCAGAGCATACCTACAAAACGAAAACTATTCCATGCGCTTGGCTTACTTACTTTTTCTTGTTCCATGGGTAGGTGAGTTGATTCCAAAAAGTCTTGGGGAAGCTCTCGAGATTTTCAAAGCCCAAGGGTTCGTTTGCATTTTGATGGGGGATATAAGCTGTACCAAAAAGGTAATCCCAAAGGCTTAAGGAAATCCCGTAGTTGACTCCATGACTTCCTGATGGAAGTTCCTTAGCATGATGCCATAGGTGCATGACTGGATTGTTCAAAATATATTTGAGCGGACCATAGGTGATTTTCACATTGGCATGATTGAGGTGTCCAATGACAATCGTAACCAAGTGAAGGATAAAAAAATCATCCAAACCAAATCCAATCATCGCAAGTGGTAGGTATTGAACAGTCTTATAAACAATGGTCTCCATCCAATGGTAGCGTAGATGAGCAGCAAAGCCCATTTCCTCTACAGAATGATGTACTTTGTGAAATTCCCAAAGCCAAGGGCTGTGATGTAACCAACGGTGGACATTCCACTGAATAAAGTCAGCTACAACAAAGAGTAGCAAAAACTGGGACCAAGTAGGCCAAGAAGCAACTTGAATGGCTACCAAATTTTCAATACCAAACAAGGCTAGAAAGTCAGTGAATGCCTCTACAGCCACATTGGAAACGGCATTGTAACCAATCAAAGAAAAAAGGAAAAAGTTAAAGAACATGTAAAACCCGTCCAACCAGAAATCCTCCCGAATGGCAGCTTGATTTTTTCGCCAAGGAAAAACCAACTCAAGGCACCAAACTCCAACAGAGATTCCTAATAGCCACCAGAAGTAATTGTGCCAGGAAGGATAAAGAATTTCAGAACTAAGGTAGTTCCAATACCCATAATATCCATCCAGGAAAATTTGAAGGTAATCTTGCATATAAATTTAAATGGCCAACAATTCTTTAGTAATGATATAGATTCCCATCAATAACACAAACCACCCAAAACCTGTTTTGAGAACTTTCTCATTAATCTTTTTGGATAAGGCACTTCCAATAAAAATACCAACAATAGATAGCCCCGTAAAGACCAATAAAAGCTGCCAATCAATCGTCTGACTGGAAAGATCTCCTAAGAATCCAATCAGAGATTTTGCTGCTATAATTAATAAGGAAGTTCCTACAGCCATTTTCATTGGAAGCTTGGCCAACAAGACTAATGCAGGAATGATTAAAAATCCTCCTCCTGCACCTACAATTCCTGTAATTACACCAACAACGGATCCTTCTAAGGCAATCATTGGCAAATTGAATTTCACGTCCTTTTCCTCTTCAGATTCACCTTTTTTTCCTCTAATCATGGAATAAGAAGCCGCTAGCATAATCAGGGCAAAGAAAACCATGATGCCAATGTTCTTAGTAATTATGGCCTCACCGAAAGAAAACAAAGGATTAGGAAGTGCTGGAACTAAGAATTTACGCGTTAGAAATACAGCAATAAAGGAGGGTACTGCGAAAACCAAGGCTGTTTTATAATTTACCAATCCTTTTTTCATGTACGTACCCGCACCCACTAATGAGGTACTTCCTACCACAAATAAAGAATAAGCGGTGGCCAAAACTGGGTCAATACCCAAAATATATACCAATACAGGAACAGTTAGAATAGATCCTCCACCACCAATCAGGCCTAAACTTACGCCAATCAAAATGGCGGCAGCAAAACCAATAATAACAAAAACGTCCATGAGGCAAATAAGTTAGAATTTAGAATTCAAAAGTAGCACCATGTTCCCCTAGAATGAGGTGACAAATGTTACATGACCCCTCCCAATTGCAAACAAATCAGCCTTTAGACACCTACCACTTATTATAATTCTGTTAAATCCAAGATGAAAAGTAAGTGGACCCTCTAAGTTTGGGTACCTTGAAGTAAGCTAACCGCATAAATCCAATGCACCTGCTCTTCCTAAAAGATTTTTTCTATCAATTTGATATAGGATTTGGAACTAACTCAACGTAAATCAAAGTCAGAGGTAGACCAAATATCCGGAGGTATTGGAGTTGAAACTCAAAATGATTTCGCCCTCATGTTGTGCAATCCGTGGAACTATCCTTTTCAAAAACAAAAAATGAGAAAATGTGCTGCTCCTATTTTTCCATCCTATGCAATCCCGATGAACTTGGTCAAGCATGAAGAAAAGCCACACTTTCGGATTACCTAACTTGCTGCAAATGCATAAATTGATCTAGTCGTAATGGAAACAGAAAGAGTAAGTGGAAAAAAACTTTTACTAGAACACATCCTTGGGTGTTAATGATGTGTCCGGCTCCCCAAGATTTTCGGGAAGGACTTTGGGAGGCTTACCAAAGGCGTGTTTCCCTTTTGATTTTACATTAATTACTTATTTACTAATCAATTCTTCAAAATCATCGCGAATGTAAATCACATTTCGACCCAGTTCAATCCATTTTTTCTTTTCCAATTGCTTCAACAATCTTGAAATTACTTCTCTGGCTGTTCCCAATTCATTGGCAACTTCTTGGTGGGTAGTATGTAATTCATTGGTTTTTAATTGCTTCATCTTAGTGACAATGTAATTCATCAAGCGTTCATCCATACGCTTAAACGCAATTGCATCCAATACCACAAGCATTTCTTGAAAGCGGTGCTGATAGGTACTTGATACAAAATCCTTCCATTGCTTGAATTCATCTGTCAATTGCTCATGGACTTGAATGGGAATAAACAAAACGGTCACTTTCTCCTCCACGACTGCTTTGATTTCACTAGGTCTAGCGGCGGAGCAACAAGTCAAGGAAAGTGCACAGGTTTCACCTGTCTCGAGATAATATAAAAATAGTTCCTTTCCATCCTCATCCATGCGCATGATCTTGATAGAACCTTCCAATACCAGAGGAACAGCTTTCACAAATTGACCGGGTTCCATCAAGATTTTACCTGGTTCAAAGATGGAAAATTGACCCTTTTCCAGTAAACGATTTACTAGTTTGGGATCAGTTAAATTAGGTAAAGATTTCTTTAAGATGTCTATACTCATAAGTTAAAAATAAGAAACAAAAGTGAATTTTTTCAAGGATTTTTTTGATGACCAAAGTTACCATTTTGAATACAAAGCGTCAATTTGAGACAAAATATTGTAAATCAGCAGAAATGTGACTTAGGTCACCCTTGTTTATAAAAATTAAATTTTAATTAGGCCTAATTAACAAGCCCACCCTATGAGACATTATCAAATTCTAATTATTGGAGGGGGAACTGCAGGGATAACTTTAGCAGCCCAACTCAAACGCAAAAATTCAGCACTGCAAATTGGTTTACTTGAACCTTCGGAAAAACACTATTACCAACCGGCCTGGACGCTAGTAGGAGGTGGTGCATTTGATTTCAAGGATACTGAAAGAGATATGGCCAATTTCATCCCAAAAGGGGTAGATTGGATTAAAGACAAAGCCACCGTACTTGTACCTGAAGAAAATAAGGTGGAAACTGCCGAATCTGGCACCTATACTTACGACTATTTAATTCCTGTACCAGGTTTAGTCATGGCCCCTGATTTATTACCAGGACTGAGTGAATCCTTGGGGAAAGGGGTGGTTTGTTCTAATTATACTGATCCTGAACATACCTGGGAAGTTTTACAGAATTTCAAAGGAGGAAATGCAGTATTTACACAACCCACTACACCTATTAAGTGTGGAGGAGCTCCTCAAAAAATAATGTATCTCGCAGAATCCTACTTCAGGAAGCAAGGAATCCGTGACAAATCCAATGTGTTTTTTGCTACACCAGGAACCGTGATCTTTGGAGTTCCTGAATTTGCCAAAACCCTAACAAAAATCATAGAGGATAGAAATATCTTGTTTCAGCCGTTCTTTGCACCCACTCATATTGATGGAAAAAAGCAAGAAATAACTTTCAAGTACCTCAAGCCTAATGTGGAGAGTTTTGAAATACCCACTAATAGCCCTCTAGGTGAAGAATCAATTGGGCCTTTGGAGGTAAAAATGCATTTCGATATGCTCCACCTCGCTCCTCCTCAGGCGGCACCCAAATTCATTCAAGAATCTTCGCTAGCCATTCAAGAAGGTCCTGGCAAAGGGTGGGTAGAAGTAGACTTCCATACCATGCAGCACAAAAGATTCTCCAATGTATTTTGCATTGGGGATGTTGCGCACCTCCCTACTGCAAAAACAGGGGCGGCAATACGCAAACAAGCACCTGTTCTTGTGGAAAACCTACTTGAGATGATTGCTAAAGGAAAAGTTGGAACTTCTTCCTACGACGGTTATTCTTCTTGTCCTATTGTAACCGACTACAACAAAATGCTACTTTGTGAATTCAAATACGATAACGTAAAAGATAGTGACCCTTTGATTACCAAATTTGTGGATACAACAAAAGAGCAATACAGCATGTGGCTCCTAAAAAAATATGGTCTCCCATTTATGTATTGGAACTTGATGCTTAGAGGAAAAGCATAAACTTTTACTTCATTATTCTTTCCTAGCCCACTATACCTCATTCTGAGGTATAGTGGGCTTTTTTTGATAGTATTAAAATTTTTCAACTACCACTTATCCGAATCTCTTATGTTTCATGTTGCTGGAAATGTTAAATTTGAAAGTTATTTCCTCTTATGAAATTCTGGATTTTTGCCCTCATTTTCGCGGTAATAGGTGGCCATTCGGCACCAGCTCAGATAATTTACATCTTTGACAAAGAAGATGCTAAACCGCTTCCAGAAGTACTAATTTTTGAAAAAAAGTCTAAAACTAGTTGCCGTACCCAACCAGATGGATCTGCCAACCTTGTTATCTTTCAAGATACCCCCCCCCTAACTATTTCCTTATTGGGATACAAAAGTCAAACTTTCACCTGGAAGGAACTGGAGGCGAGGAATTACTTGATTTACCTAGAATCCATCCCCTTAACACTAGCCACAACAGTGATTTCCGCATCGAGATGGAACCAAAACGCAACTGATGTTCCAGGCAAAGTAAGTCAGTTAAATTCCGATTGGCTAAGTCTTCGTAATCCTGTTACTACGGCCGATTGGCTAGCTTCGAGCGGTGAGGTATTGGTTCAAAAAAGTCAATTGGGAGGAGGAAGCCCAATAATTCGTGGGTTTTCAGCAAATCGTTTGCTCTATTCCGTCGATGGAGTACGGATGAATACCGCAATTTTTAGGAGTGGAAACCTTCAACAAGTGATTTCAATTGATCCATTCTCACTCGAGAATACCGAAATTCTATTTGGTCCTGGGACGGTCATGTATGGCTCCGATGCCATCGGTGGAGTGATGGTATTTGAAACCTTACGTCCAGACCATGAAAAGCAAAGCTTGCAAGGAACCTTACTCAACAGATTCTCCTCAGCCTATTCCGAAAAAACTTTTCATACAGATTTTACCTATGGCAAGGGAAAATGGGCTTTCGTAACCAGTGCCACTTTCTTTGACTTTGGAGACTTAAAAATGGGAAAAAATAAAGGGCAATCCTCTTATCTCCGATCTACCTTCGTAGAACGAATCAATGGAATAGACCAAGAAATCCCCAATCCCAACCCACGAAACCAAGTAAAATCTGGCTATCACCAAGTAAATCTGATGCAAAAAATAAGTTTGGAGGCGACAGCAAATTCGACGATAGACTATGCATTTCATTATTCTTCTACAGGAAACATCCCTCGTTACGATCGCTTAATCGAAAAGCGTGATGGCAAATTACGATTTGCCCGATGGGATTATGGTCCACAGCAGTGGATGATGCAGCAGGTCAACTGGAAGACCAAAAAACCTACTAAAATTTACGATCAATCAAAAATTACCGCTGCTTCTCAGTTTTTTGAAGAAAGTCGGATTGATCGTCGGACAGGCAATACCACCCAATTTGAAAGAGTAGAAAAAGTTCAAGCATTTTCGTTAAATGCTGACTTTATAAAAAGCTTTTTCGAATCGCATTTTCTAAGCTATGGGATTGAAATGGTTATCAATGAGGTAAATTCCAAAGGAAAATCGGTAAACATTGCCACTAATAAAATTTCGGGCGCTTCTGCTCGTTACCCCAATTCTACTTGGAGCTCTTGGGGGCTTTACGCGAATTACACAGCCCCAATTAGCCCCAAAGTGAAGATACAATCGGCACTGCGCTACAATGGCAATGGAATCAATGCAGACTTTAGCAACAACCTGCAATTTTACCCACTTCCTATACTACAATTCAACGACAACTACCATTCCGTTACGGGAAACCTTGGTTTTGTTTATCAAGCAACCCCAAGCTTCACCCTATCTCCGCAGGTGGCTACTGGCTTTCGCGCACCAAATGTGGACGATTTAGGAAAAGTTTTTGACTCCCAGCCAGGAAGTCTATTGATACCTAACCCGAAATTAAGGCCTGAATATGCTTACAATGCCGAATTAAATCTCAACAAGGAATTTCTTGACCTAATCAAAGTAAACGTAACAGGATTCTACACCTGGCTGGATAAAGCCATGGTAAGAAGGCCTACTAGCTTAAATGGGCAGTCTGAAATGATTTACGATGGAGAATTAAGCCAACTTTTTTCGATACAAAATGCTGCCTTTGTTGAAGTTTTAGGGATTCAAGCCGGAATGGAGCTTGCATTGAGTCCTTGGCTCTCACTCAGCTCAAATTACAATTGGCAGAAAGGAGTAGAAGAATTAGATGATGCCAGTACAAGCCCTTCCCGACATGCAGCACCTGCTTTTGGCGTGACCAAACTTCGCTTCCAAAGAAAATGGGTGACCCTGGAATTAAGTTCGCATTATAGCGCAGCGATGCCCTTTGATAAAATGCCTCAAGAAGAAATTGCAAAACCCCTCCTTTACGCCATCGATTCTGAAGGGAATCCATTCTCACCCTCATGGAAAATTTTTAATTTCAATGCTAGATTGCCTGTTTACAAACAGGTACAACTTACCTTGGGAATAGAAAATCTGAGCGACCAACAGTACCGTGGTTATAGTTCTGGAATAATCAGCCCTGGCAGAAATTTTCAGTTTAGCCTACTTGGTAGATTTTGAAAGCAATTATTTTTACAAAATAAGTTCATCAGATTCCCCTGAAAGGGTATTGTAAATTTCTTGGTTATTTTTCTTTAGATTCATTCCAAATACACCTACTTTTGGGCTAAGGTTCGAATTGCTATATGACTGCAGACCAGCTTACGCTAAATCAATCAGGGAAAATCGTGGAAATCAGTGCTTCTCCATTAAAAATCAATTTAATGGAACTGGGATTTCTTCCTGGAAAACAGCTCACACTTCAGCACAAGGCTCCTTCTGATGGACCCATGGCATTTCAATTGGAAGAAACCTTACTTGCTTTACGTAAAAATGAGGCTGCTTTAATTCGAATTGAATTGGTTTCCTAATTATGGACTCAAAAAATAAGGCCGTCTCCCAAATTGCAATCATTGGTAATCCCAATGTAGGTAAATCCACCATTTTTAATTACCTCACAGGGCTCAACCAAAAAATTGGGAATTACCCAGGCGTAACTGTAGATAAGAAAACAGGCACTATCCAAATTCAAGGAGAAAATTTTGAAATCCTTGACCTACCAGGAACTTACAGCCTTTTCCCCAATTCAGAGGATGAAATCATTGCACATCGAGTATTAAATAATCCCTCGATCGAAAAGAGACCTGATTATGTCTTGATGGTGATTGACGCCACCCAATTGTCTCGTGGACTCTTTTTGGCCACCCAGTTGATTGACTTAGGAGTGCAATTAACTATCCTGCTCAATATGGCAGATTTAGCTACCGCAAAAAA
>Ga0181563_10002700_pt1 | contig 17201 bp, 12 predicted proteins | sample 011ome_25_FD_133759 | JGI IMG/M metagenome (GOLD analysis project Ga0181563, IMG submission 133759) | Coastal salt marsh microbial communities from the Groves Creek Marsh, Skidaway Island, Georgia - 011512CT metaG (megahit assembly) | ecosystem: Environmental > Aquatic > Marine > Intertidal...
ATTTTATCTTCAATAGAAGGGCAATACCGAGGGCCTAAACCTTGGATACGGCCATTAAACATTGGCGACTTTTCAAATCCAGTTTTAAGAATTTCATGTACATCTGGATTGGTATAGGTTATGTGACAACATCTTTGTTGCTTAAGTTTTGGGGTTTCTAAAAACGAAAATTTAGAGGGATTTTCATCTCCAGCCTGTTCCTCCATTTTAGTATAGTCCAATGATCGGCCATCTACTCTTGGAGGGGTGCCCGTTTTCATTCTGCCACTCTCAAAGCCCAGTTGATTTAGGCGCTCTGTGAGCCCAACGGCAGCTCTTTCTCCAGTTCTTCCACCACCAAATTGCTTTTCGCCAATGTGTATAGTTCCGTTCAAAAACGTGCCATTTGTCAGCACTACGGTTTTAGCTTTAATGGCAATTCCCATCGCTGTTGTGACGCCTTTGATGGTGCCGTTCTCGACAGATAAATCAGTTACCATATCTTGCCAAAAGTCAATATTTGGAATGCCCTCTAGCGTTAATCGCCACTCTTCAGCAAATCTCATTCTGTCGCTTTGGGCTCTTGGACTCCACATGGCAGGGCCTTTAGAACGGTTAAGCATTCTAAACTGTATCATCGTTTTATCTGTTATTATTCCAGAATAACCGCCTAAAGCATCTATCTCTCTAACAATTTGACCTTTAGCAACACCACCCATTGCAGGATTACAAGACATTTGTGCAATGGTCTGCATATTCATGGTAATCAGCAATACTGATGAGCCAAGATTTGCTGCCGCCGCTGCCGCTTCACAACCCGAGTGTCCTCCTCCAACAACAATTACGTCATACTCTGTTTCAAACATATAAAATACTGATATACAGCTGTTTATGATATTTTTTCAAGGTAAAAATTTTCTTTTTCCCTCATTAATTTTTGTTCGTCTTCTGACTTATCCTTATAGCCGATTAGGTGTAAAACACCATGTATCATTACTCGTTTAAGTTCAGTTTCAAATTCCACTGCAAATTTACGTGCATTTTCTTTTACTCGCTCAATACTAATGAAAATATCGCCACTAATTTGTTTTTCTTCAGAGTAATCGAAAGTTATTATATCTGTGTAGGTGTTATGATTTAAGAACGTTTGGTTTTTTTCTAAAAGATATTCGTCTGTGCAAAAGATATAGTTTATCTCGCCTAAGGTTTTATTTTCTTTGGTGATAACCGTTTTAATCCATGGCTCTAAATTAGAAACTGACCCTGCCTCAAAATCGCATTCTGAATGGAGATATATATTACTGTCCATTTTCATTAAAATAATCTTTTACTTTTTGCTTAAAGAAAGGCGTAAAAGAAGGCGGAATAGTTCTTAATAATTCTTGTTGCTTCTCCTTCTCTATTTGATATTGCTCAAATGGGTTTATGAGTCGTTTGGAAAGGTTGTCCATCCATTCTGTAGACTCTCTGGTTTCTTCTTCATCCTTTTCTCTTTGTGCTTTTTCAGCTTCTAGCAAGCGACTCATAATGCTTTCTTGTCGCTTAATGCTTTCTAATGTGATGTTGTCGTTAATAATATCAACTTCATTTTCTTCCATTTGTCTAATGAGCTGATCAATGTTGTTTTTACTGTTTTTATCACCGCTCAATTCGTTTCTCAGTTCATTCATTCTGTTTCGAATCATTTCTTGCTGAGCGGCCAGTTTCGCAAGTCCTTTATTTGACTTTCCTTTTTCTCCTTTTTTACCAAGCATTTGTTTCATTTGTTCTTTCACTTGGTTTTGCATTTGCTTCATCTGTTTCATGCCTTCTTTACCGGATGAATTTGGCTTGTTACACATTTTACTACTCGGCTTACTGTCCATATTGGCCATGTCTTTTTGCATTTGTTCAAGACTTTCCGAGAGTATTAAGGCTAAATTATTGGCAGACGTCATGGCAAATTGTTGCCTTTCGCTGGCGTTGCTAGACCGTCTTTCGGCCATGTCTTCTAAGGCCTTTTCCATGCTTAAATCAATTGTGTTAATTTCCTTATTCACTATCGATTCAATTTGCGGCTGCCTTTTACTTAAGGCGAACAGACTGTCTTCTATGATTTGGGCATCAGCTTGAAGCTTTTTTTGTAGCTGTAAATACTCTAAATACAGTGGGCTGTTGATGTTAATCTGCGGTATTGTTTTGAGGATGTTTTCTTGGTCTACAGACAGAACTATTAAATTCTCAAGAATTTGCCTTAAGGTCTGCATGTCCTCAGCGATTTGCTCTTGTTGAGCGGATTGCATTGCTGATTGTAGCGACTGGCTTATTTCTTCCATTTTTTCGGCAGCACTTTTTTGATTTTTAGCAGCTTGCTTTTTCATGTTTTTTTCTAGCTGCTCTAAGCTTTTTTGCATTTCATTTTTTATTTCTTCTTCAGCCGATTTAGTGTCTGGGATATCGTTTTTGTACTCCAGTTCTTCATTCATTTCTTGGGCTTTTTCTAAATCTTTTTGAATATCCTCAAACTCTTTTTGAATGTCTTCTTGCTCTTGTTTTAGCGTTTCTTTGTCGCCTTCTTTATTAGAAAGTTCTTCTTGTTTTTCTGATAGCTTTTTGAGGTAGTCAATGTTTTTTTCGATTTTTTGTTCCACTTCCATTTGCTTAAACAGTTCTAGTGTACGGTCTAAGTCTTTTTCGATGTCTTCATCGCTTTTTTGCATGTCTTCAAGTGCTCTTTGTAGGTCTTCTTTTTTGATGTCATCCATCATGTCTTTGAGCTCTTCCATTATGCTTTCCATTTCTTCGTCCATCAAACTTTCAAAAAGACGCTGAATTTCCTCTTGTTTTTTAATTATATCTTCTTTGGGAGATTGGTGCTGTTTTTCTTGAAGGCTGTTTCGTTTTTGCTGTTTTTGTATGTTGTCTATCTTCTTTTTTAACTCCTTTTGCTTTTCTAGTAATGATTTGGTCTTTTGTTTATCTTCCCAGCTCAAGGTTTTATTTTTGAGCAATTGTTTTTGCAGCTCTTCGAGTGCTTTTTGTATTTCTTCGGCTAACTTTTTTGACTCATTAATGTCATTTTTTAATTGATTGTTCTTGTCATCTGTTTGCTTTTCCAAATCTTTAATGCTAGCTGCTTGAAAGGTGGTTAGACTAGATTTTGACGATTTACTGCCATTAATACCATCATTGTCCCAGACTTCAAAATAGTAGTTCATGCCTTGACCGTATGCTACGCCTAAACCAGAAAAATTGAAATTTACAAAAAAACGTTCATCACGAGTCGATGGGTTTATTGAAAGCGTTTCGGTTTGCCACTTACTGCTATCGCCCTCTAGGATTTGGTAGTTGAACGTAAGCTTTTGTATGCCATAATCGTCTTGAATAATACCGTCAAAATAGTGTAGCATTCCATTTATGCTATCCGTTTTAGTCTCAATGGAGATTGATGGATATTCGTCTGGTATTACCGCGATTTGATAAGATATGCTGTCACCGCTTACATAGTTGTTTTTTGTAAACAGGCTATAGTCTGTGTTTTCTACAAATCGTTTTTGAAAACTGAATGTGCTTTGGGTTGTTCTTTCGCAAGCGATCATGTCTTCGAACTGCACATATACTTCATCAGAGTTTTCGGTATAAAACAACCACTTTACTTTAGTGCCTTCAGGAACAGTAAGGTTGCCAGTATTTTCCAAAACTTCGTTTTTTCTCTTTATATATGAAGGATATACTAATTCACTAGAGAATCGCACAACAAAAGGTTTTGGCACTACTGTGAGTGTATTTGAAGAGGACACAAAACCATTTGATGAAAATCTAAAGTCAAGACTATTTTGTGGGGTTTTGAAAAGGTAAGAAAAGCTGCCTTTAGCTTCTTTTTTCATGTCAAATTTATTTCCATTTACTATTATTTGACTTGATTTAGGAATTTCTGACCCCTCATAATGCATCGTAAGCTGGTAGTCGTTGCCTTTTACAACTTGGAGCAATCCATTGTCAATGACAAAGTCAAAGGGGGCAACAGGAAGGTATTCGGTATTGTAAGAGATGATTCTTGTAGAGCTGTCTAGCACCATTTTTTCATTTCCAGAGAGAAAAAGAATGCCCAATATGGCAATTGGCGCAATAGCGTATTTTAGATATACTTTATTGTCTTTTAAATCAATAGCTTTTGAAAACGGTATAGGGCTTAGTTGATTAATTTTCTGTTGAATACTGGCTTCAATTAGCGCATTGTCTTCGTCAGATAATTCTTGCAATTGGAGCAAATTCACCAATTTGTCTTCTACACTAGAAAAGTGATTGCCAATTATTGTGGCTGCTTCGAAGTAGTTTAACGATTGCCCTATCCTGTAGAGGCCAATCAGAGGAATGGCAATCCATTTCCAAAAAACAAATAAGTTGAAGCCGCTAAATGCCCAAAACAATACAGCTCTAACGACTGTGCTAAATTGTCCGTAATACTCGCTTACCGATAGAACAATAAAGAAGGCTAAAAAAACAGATAGGAAATATATTACACCCTTAATAATAAGGTTTTTATAATACTTACTAATAAACTCCTCAAGTTTTTCAAACAATTCGCTACGACCTCTCATACTACAAAGGTAAGATATTTAGCACCATCACAAAACAGTCAATATAGAAGAAAGCGTATCTTTGTGGGCTTAATTAAATGACGTTGATGGATAAAGTAAGAGTAAGATTTGCCCCAAGTCCAACCGGGCCACTGCATATGGGAGGCGTTAGAACAGCCCTTTACAATTACCTTTTTGCAAAAAAACACAATGGTGACTTCTTGTTAAGACTAGAAGACACAGATCAAGCGCGCTTGGTGCCAGGAGCAGAAGAGTATATTTTAGACGCCTTGTCATGGTGTAAAATAAATATTGATGAAGGCTTGGGCCATGGTGGCGATTTTGGGCCATACAAACAGTCTGAACGAAAAGCAATGTACAGGCAATATGCCGACATATTGTTAGAGAAGGGCCATGCCTATTATGCCTTTGATACTTCCGAAGAGCTTGATCAAATGCGTGAACGCATGAAAAATGCTGGAGTACCTTCACCACAATACAATTCAGTTGTTAGGGATAGCATGCAAAATTCAATAGCACTTTCTGAAGACGAGGTAAAACAAAGGCTAGAAAGGGGAGACGCATATGTTATTCGTGCTAAAATGCCTAGAAATGAAGAGGTCAAGATAAACGATACAATTCGTGGTTGGGTGGTTGTAAACACCAACAACCTTGACGATAAAGTTCTATTCAAATCTGACGGAATGCCTACCTATCACCTGGCAAATGTAGTTGACGATCATTTAATGAAAATTACACACGTCATTAGGGGAGAAGAGTGGTTGCCATCGGCGCCATTACACGTTTTACTCTATCAGTTTTTTGATTGGGAGTGCCCGGTCTTTGCCCACCTTCCATTAATATTAAAACCAGACGGTAACGGAAAACTTAGCAAGAGGGACGGTGACAGATTAGGGTTTCCTGTTTTCCCAACAGAATGGACTAATCCAGAATCAAAAGAAACATCTTCAGGCTATAGAGAAGAAGGGTATTTTCCAGAAGCCTTTACAAATATGTTGGCGTTTTTGGGATGGAATCCAGGCACGGCACAAGAAATATTTTCAATGGATGAGTTAATAGAATCATTTTCTCTAAAACGAGTTGGAAAAGCAGGGGCTAAGTTTGATTTTGACAAAACCAAATGGTTTAACCAACAGTATTTAAGAAGCAAAAGCGGGGAAGAGCTTGCGCAATTAATACAATCAAAAATCCCTAAGTCAAAAACGCTCGACAAAGCCTTTTTAGCCAAAGCGTGTGAATTGATGAAAGAGCGAGCCACTTTTATTGAAGACATTTGGGAGAGCAGTCAAATTTTCTTTTATCCACCATCGCAGTACGACGAGAAAACCAGTCGAAAAAAATGGAAAGAAAATACGCCAGATATTCTGAAAAAAGTCGTTGATTTATTTAACGATATGACAGACTTTTCTGCATCAGAAGTGGAAAATGAATTTAAGGCATTATTAGAAAAAAACGAATGGGGCTTGGGCATGGTCTTACCGACCTTTCGATTAGCAGTAACCGGTTTGGGCATGGGGCCATCCATGTTTGAAATCTCAGAACTCTTGGGGAAACAAGAGGTTATTGAAAGAATAAATACAGCTATACAAAAGTTGTCGTAGAAATGGGAGTAATTTCAGTTAACGGAATAAAGGCCTATGCTTACCATGGCTGCTTGGACGAGGAAAGAAAAATCGGATCAGATTATGTGGTAAATGTTACTGTTGAAACAGACTTAAAATCATCATCCATATCAGATCAACTTTCAGACACTGTGGATTATGTTTCAATAAACAGTATTGTCAAGCATGAAATGTCTATCCCCAGCAATTTGCTGGAGCATGTCGTAAAGAGAATTATCGATTCAATAATTAAACACCATAAAATGATTGACACTGTTGAAGTTTCAGTAGCTAAGATTAATCCTCCAATAAATGGAGATGTCGAGAGTGTTTTGGTTAAAGAGAAATTCTTTAATGTGTAAATTATAAAAAAAACATTAGATTTGCTATCCAATTTTGGTTTCGTGGCCGAGTGGCTAGGCAGTGGTCTGCAACACCATCTACAGCGGTTCGAATCCGCTCGAAACCTCTAAAAAACCGTAATTATTTACGGTTTTTTTTTGCTTAACTACCAGTCAGTTTAGAATAAAATAATTAAATTTGTAGTTGACCCAATTTCAACCTTAACATTTATGAACAGGTTCCTACTACTTTTTGCTTGTGTGTGTGGTGTAAATATTTCGGTGTTTTCACAAGGAGCAAGTTACTATGGCGACGAGTTAATTTCTAGGTTTTATTTCGGCAGTCTGCCTTATGGAGCTGAAGATATAATGAGCCCGCCAACAGGAACATTCGGAACTACTTGTGTGGTTTACAGCAATTACACAGTAGGAAATTCAACAATCGGCGATGGAAATACAAATGGGTTTGTATACACTATGAGTGTTGAGAAAGACGAAACCTACCAATTCGAAATAGAAGGCGGAACGTGTGGCTCAGGAAGTGTTCCTGGTACAACTAGAGCCGTTAGGGTTTATATTGATTTTAATGGCAACAACGATTTTTTTGATGCAGGAGAATTGGTTTTCACATCTGCAGAATCAGCATCGATGAATCCTATTTTTACTGGTTCTGTAACAATTCCAAACTCTACTGTTGAGGGAGAAATAAAAATGAGAATTGTCTATGCAAGGGTAGACGGCACAGATGGTGCTGGTGCTTTGTGGGATTTTGATTGGATAGATTGGTCCACTTGGGGTTATTTTCATGGAGAAACAGAAGATTACACGCTTATTGTATCGGCTTATATCGATAGTGTACAAACCTTTAATACGACTTGCAGCAATACAAGCGATGGCCAAATAATTATTGCGCCAGCATCTCTTGCAAGTCCTGATGTTGAATATTCAATAAATGGATTAGCGGGACCTTGGACCAACGATATTATATACCAAAATTTATCTCCTGGAGATTATTCGGTAATGGCTAGAGACCCAATTCTAGCCCCAAGTTACGCCTATGACCAATTTGATGTAACGATAGATTCCGCTTCACCAATACTAATTGATGCTCAAATTACATCTGATTATAATGGTCAGGAGATAAGCTGTGCAGGCGTTTCCGACGGGGAAGTAACACTAACGGCGAGTGGGGGCGAGGGTACTTCATACACTTATGAATATTTCAGTGATACCGATCCGGTTTCAATGCCTATTCCAAATGTTGCTACAGGCCTAAATGCGGATAATTTTTTCTTCTTTGCTACCAATGATATAGGATGTATTTCGGATACAGCCCAAATCACCCTTACAGATCCACTTCCATTAAGTATAGATAATGTAGAAACTACCGAAGAAATAAGTTGTAACGATGTTTGCGACGCGGTTTTAACAGTAAATAGTTCAGGTGGAACGACTCCTTACACATATGAGGTTGACGGAGTGGATTATGGCAATTCGAATGTTGCCGATGATGTTTGTGAAGGCACACCATCTGTTTTAGTCACTGATGCAAACGGTTGTAGTTTGTCGCTAAACACATTTGTTGCAAACCCGTCACCAGTGGATTTAACGCTTACCTCAATATTTGATTATTCTGGTTTTCAAGTAAGTTGTGCAAACGCAACGGATGGCGCGATTGGATTTATTGCTTCTGGCGGGAGCCCTTCTTATCAATTTAGTATTGATGGCGGATTATCATTCCCATTTTCATCATCCGATGGGGATACCGTTTATAATTTACCTGCTGGCGCTTACACTCTTGTTGCTGTAGATTCAAACTCATGTTCATCAGAAAACGAATTTATTAATTTACAATCTCCTCAGCCACTATCCCAAGACCCACCCTTAGTCAGTTCTCCAATTAGCTGCAACGGATATTCGGATGGAGAAATTACTGTGCAGCCTTTAGGCGGCGCGGGGAATTTTACCTATTCAATAGATAATGGGTTAACCTCACAGGGCTCACCTGTGTTTACAAATTTATCAGCCTCTACATTTGATGTTCTCATTGAAGACATCAACGGCTGTACTTTTCAAGAAAGCTTTACACTAAACGAGCCTACTGTCGTTACGTTAAACTCAATTGCTGTAGTTTCCGATTATAATGGGGCGCAATTGAGTTGTGCGCTTTCATCAGACGCCACTATAGAGTTAAATGTTAGTGGAGGGACAGGGGCTTACAGTTATTCAATACCGCCAAACCCAATTTTAATTAATCTTCCGTCAGACAATCAGGTTACCGGTTTTTCTGCTGGTTTACAGCCTTTTGTTGTTTACGATGCCAACGGATGTCCTTCTAACAGTTTGGACTTTGAAGTAATTGCCCCAAGTGACATTTCCATTACAAACATTAGCGTTGACTCGGTTAGTTGTTTTGGTGGTGCCGATGGCGAATTGACCATTGAAGGGGCTGGCGGAACAGGAAGCTACAATTATTTCGTTGATGCGCTATATTCTTCGACTAATCAAGCGCCTTATACAGTAAGTGGCCTCGCCGGAAATAATTACGGCGTTTCTATAACAGACGCTAACGGCTGTACTTCAGCCATTACAAACGTCTTTATGCCTCAGCCCACACCTGTAGTACCGAATTTGACCATTGTAAACTTAGGATGTTCTGGCGATGTAAATGGTTCAGCTAGTGCCAACCCATCAGGCGGTAGCCCTTCTTATACCTTTTTGTGGTCCAACGGTTCAACACAAAACAATATTGGACAGCTATTAGCAGGAGATTATTCTGTAATTATTACCGATGCAAAAGGATGTCAGTTAAACGAAGATTTCGAGGTAACACAACCGTCTATCTCTTTAAATGTTACGCCAATTTCTTGTAATACACCTAATTCAGGAGCAATCCAAGCGGTTTTAAACAACTCAAATCCAACCTCAAATTTTTCTATACTTTGGGATGATGCTAATGCCCAAACAACCTCAACAGCGGTTTCTTTATCCCCAGGGAATTATACCGTAACTATGACAGACCAATTTGGGTGTGAATTAAGCGCTACAGAATCTCTCGTTCAGCCAGATACAATTATAGTTTTTGTTGAACACACCAATCTCTGTGAAGAAAATCCTATAGCTTCAGCCTTAGTGTATACATCTGGTGGTCAAGTACCCTATTCCTACCTTTGGACAAATAATGAAACCACAGAATTAATTCAAATTACAGACCCTGGTTCATACTCTGTTGTCGTGACTGATTTTGGCGGATGCGTGAGAGAAGCCTCATTTACTATTGATCCAATAGTTTCTCTTGACGTAGACTTTTTTGTAGAAACGCCATCTTGTGCGGATAATGATGACGGAAGTGTAGAAGCATCTGTTTCTGGGGGCTATCCACCATATTCTTTTGCATGGGAAAACAATACAGATAATCCTCTAAATAGTAATGTTCAGTCAGGCACCTATATGCTTCAAGTTACAGATGCAAATGGCTGTGTTTTAGAAAAAGAAGCAACCATTCCTCAAGCAGACGGAACGTGTATCAATGCCTATTCCGCTTTTTCACCTAATGGAGATCAGAATAACGATTATTGGCACATTGACAATATAGAACTGTATCCCGATGGATTGGTTGAGGTCTTTAATCGATGGGGCGACAGGGTATTTTCGACAAAAAAATACATAAATGCATGGGACGGCGGCTGGAAAGGAATGTATGATAACCAACCCTTACCTTCTGCAACCTATTATTATGTAATTACCCTCAATAATGGCGAAGAACCAACTGTAGGAACTGTAACTATTGTTAGATAATAACTAAATATGAGACTAGTAATATTTTTATTAATGTTGTCCACGGCTGCTGTTCAATCCCAGCAGTTGCCCATGTTTAGCCAGTACATTTCTAACGACTTTATTCTTAACCCTGCAGTAGCGGGTTCAAAACCTTATTTTCCTGTAAAAATTAGTTCACGTTCTCAGTGGTCTTCTTTAGGTTCAATAGCTCCTCAAACCAACATATTGAGTTATCATATGCCAGTTGCTTATGATGAAATTGGTGTGGGCGCTATGGTTATGCAAGATCAAACGGGGCCGTACAGTCATTTATCAGTAAAATTAGCATTTGCGTATCACCTTCAACTTGATGATGACAATACAACCAGACTTTCTTTTGGTTTGAGTGGTCAATTGAGTCAGCATACTCTAAAAATGGATGAGCTGGAATTTAATAATCCTGATCCAGAGTTTCAGGGAGGCAACTACTCTAAGATAGTGCCAGATGCCAATGTAGGGGCCTATTTGTATTCAGAAAATTACTTTTTGTCAATAGCTTCCCACCAACTCTTTGAGTCTACTTTCAAGGAAGCTATTTCTCCTATCTTCGGAGATAATGATCAAGTTAGACACTATTATGCTAATGCGGGATATGTATTCAATGTTTATTCTGATTTACGAGTTGAGCCATCAATTTTGGTCAAAGCAACAGAGGTAGGACCAGTCCAATTTGATTTTAATACTAGAGTCATGTTCAACAATTCTGTTTGGACAGGCCTATCGTTAAGAAGCTCTCAAACTCTAGTGCTAATTGCTGGCGTGAAAATGGGCGCATTGAACCTATCTTACTCTTATGATTATGGCATTAGCTCAATCGGCAATTTTAGCTCGGGTTCTCATGAGGTGTGTTTAGGATTCAATATTAACGACAAGCGAAACAGACGCCACTCTTACTACTGGTAAAACAAACTTTTACTTACCTTTGAGACCTATTCTACTTCAATGAAAAAGGTCGACGTCTTAATTATAGGTCAGGGGATTGCGGGCACACTTTTGGCGCACGACCTTCTTGATAAAAAGCAAACCCTTGCCATTATTGACAAAAACCTAAGTGCATCTGCCAGTAGGGTCGCTGCTGGTATTATAAATCCAGTAGGCATGAAGCGTTGCATACCCTCTTTCAACGCCCATAATTTTCTTCCAAAAGCCATTGATAGGTATCAAGAGCTAGAGAAAAAACTCAATTCAACCTTTCTACATCTTAAACCCATTTTGCGCTTATTCTCAAACGATGAGGTTAAACATCAATGGCAAGTAAAGTATAGCAATACGGATATGCAGGATTATATTCGTGATATTTTACCAGCAAACAACACTCCTTATCTACTAGATGATTTTGGTTCCGCACGCATAAACCCTTCTGGTTATTTGGATACAAATACCTTTTTAGATTCTTCAAGAGCATTTTTCAAAATATCCTGCAAGTTTTTGGATGAAGAGTTTGACTTTTCACTGTTTAATCTAGAGACAAACACCTATAAGGCCATCGAAGCCAAAACAGTTATCTTTTGTGAAGGATTTAGACTTATGTACAACCCTTTGTTCCAAAATCTACCGTTAACACCAACAAAAGGAGAGGTTTTAACCATTCGTATTCCAGAAGTTAAGTCGTTTGATAGTGTTATAAGTAAAGGAGTATACATTCTTCCTCTAGGAAATCATCTCTATACAGTTGGCGCAACGTATAACCATACAGATTTCACGGATAAGTTAACGGATGAGGGCCAACAACACTTAAGGGAGAAAGTAAAAGAGATATTAAATGTTGATTTTGAAGTCCTTTCTAGTGTAGCGGGAGTGCGCCCAACGGTTAAAGATCGGCGTTTTTTGATAGGTTTGCATCCTAAATATGACGCAATTGGGGTGTTTAACGGCCTCGGCACTAGAGGAGTGCTACAAGCCCCTCTATTATCACACGATTTTAGTAACTTTTTAACGAAATCAACAAAAGGCATTCAAAATGCTGAAAATCAGAGACTTAAAGCGTTTTTGTCTTAAGTCATATACTACATCTGATAGCCTATTATCAACAGCATGGTGTTAAGAAGAACAAATTAATTTTTTTTGGTGGTTATAGATAAAATTTGCATCTTGCGACCGTTATTAACCAATTTTAACTATTTATTATGAAAAAGAATTTGCGTTTTGTTCTAGCATTAACGTTAGGACTAGCAACAACAGTTTCTGCACAAGATTGGTCTGTTGACTCTAGAACAAGAGTTAATTCGACTGAGGATGCTACGAGTACGGAGCAAAGAGTAAGAGCTGCTGTTGAATTCGGAGGAGAAACTGTAAGCGTTTTCGCTGAAATTAACTCTTCTGCTACTTTAGGTGCAGTTGCAAATGAAACTTTTACAAATTCATTACGTCAAGCATATGCTACGACTAACATTATGGATTTTGCTTCATTTACAGCTGGTCGTATGGCATTAAACTTTGGAAGTGGTCGTATTTTAGGAGACAACAACTGGGTACAAGGAAACGGTAACACTTGGGACGGTTTCTTATTCGGAATCAACAATGATTTCGCTGACGTACACGTTGGATATGCTGCAACTGACATGACTGGTGCTTACGATGCTACTACTTTGTACGCTAACATCGGAAAAGATATGGGAGCTATGGGCTTCAATCTTTTATATGTTAACACTACTGAAGATTTATCTGGTTCAGAAAATACTTCAATGGGTCTAGATGCAACTTATGCAATGGACAATGGTATTAACTTATCTTTAGGATACTATACTAACGATAATGGTACTACTGAAATGGACCTAACATCTTTAGGCGTTTCTTACGGTGTTAATGATGACTTAACTGTTTACGCTGGATACGATATGTACGGTGAGAATGGTTTCTACTTAGCATCAGGTAGCTTCGGTGACTTCTATGGTTCAGGTATGGAATACTCTACTATGACTTACGAAGGTACTGATATGTCTATCGGTGGTTCTTATGCAATGGGTGACTTCTCTATAGGAGCAACTATGCACACAATTGCTTCTGAAGACGAAACTATCGATTATTCTGTAATGGATCTTTCTTTAGGATACTCATTATCTGATAATTCAGGCTTATCTGTTAACTACGCTACATCTGAAAGAGATGCTGCTAACGAGTTCACAAAAACTTGGATTTCTTTACATGTTGGATTCTAAGAAATTTTAGAATATAATATTTGGAAGGGCGGTGTTTTTACCGCCCTTTTTTTTAGCTTTGTTTTTATGAAGAAAGTTGAACACATAGGAATAGCCGTAAAAGACCTTACTAATGCCAATTCCTTATTTGAAAAACTCTTTAACCAAGCTCATTATAAGGTTGAGGAAGTTGAATCGGAGGGTGTTTCTACATCCTTTTTTAGAGTAGGAGAGACTAAAATTGAACTTCTTCAGGCTCTTAGTTCAGATAGTCCTATTGATAAGTTTATAGAAAAACGTGGAGAAGGCATTCACCACATCGCTTTTGAAGTTGATGACATACATTCAGAAATGAAGCGTTTGCAGAATGAAGGTTTTGAGCTTATCCATACAGAACCCAAAGATGGAGCCGACAACAAAAGAATTTGTTTTTTACACCCCAAAAGCACCAACGGAGTACTTATAGAGCTTTGTCAGAAAAAAAGCCTTTAATGGGCTTATTTGAAGGCCATAAAGCCGTTTTTATACCCGCATGGCTGGCTGAGGCCACATGTTGAATAGAATCGTCTATAAACAGTGTTTCTTGAGCTTTTATAGCGGCATCTTTTAGCAACCACCGAAAAGTCTCAATATCGGGTTTACGCCGGCCTATTTCATGAGATAAATACGCTTTTTTAAAGAACACATCCAAAGAGGGCTTTCCACACTGTTCTTTCAATTCGGTATTTATTCTATCAATGTGAATAGCATTTGTATTGGATAGGAGGTAGAGGGAATAGTTTTTAGAAAGGGAGTCAAGCAGATTTAGGTTTTCTTCAGTAAAACCAATTAGCATAGCGTTCCACGCTTGGATTATTTTTTCTTCAGACTGTTCAGGAAGAATTTTTTGCATTTCAGAAACAAAGGTTTTAGGGCTTACTTTTCCTGTTTCGAGCTTGTCGAATAATTTATTTTGTTTTTGTTGGCTGTAGTGTAAGTCGAAATCATCAACGCCTAACGTTTCAAATGCCCTTTTGGTTAGCGCATAATCTATGTGATACAGCACACCGCCCAAATCAAATAATATATTTTTAATGCCCTCCATATTTTGCAAAGGGTTGCAAGATACTCAACAAAAGTGTAATATTGCAGTCTAAATTTTGGGCCTATAGCTCAGTTGGTTAGAGTAGCGGACTCATAATCCGTTGGTCCCTGGTTCGAGCCCAGGTGGGCCCACAAAAAAACCACTCAATTGAGTGGTTTTTTTAATATCATTTAATCTTAGCATATTCAATTAATATATTCGGGGTCGTGATTATTACATATATCATCTGCAACCTCATGTAAGTCGGTATTAAAACCAGTTTTATAACTATTTGTGCTTAAATCTACATTATAGATACATTTCAACCAAATTAGTGAACCTGTTTCTATAATAATATCTCCTTGATGCCCTTTGTTATCAACAAATAATGAAGTTTCTTTTGGGCCAAATCTTGAAATCTGATCAATTAGTTGATTGTCAACATTCATTTGATCCAAGTTAACTGATGCCCAACCTGTAGGGATAGTAAAAATTTTTGTCGATGGAAATTCAATTCGTAACTGATTTACCATTTCATTGTGAACGACATCGTTCACAAAATAATTATATAATTCTTGTATCGATGAAAATCCATATTCTTGAGCTCGTTGTTGCCAATCTGCTGGAAAATCAATTTGTGGTATCGCAATAAAGATTTTGATGTTTGGATTATTTTGTGTGGCATAGTTTATCCACTCACGATGACCTTCTATTCGATCAATAGTATCATGACCAGCTGTCATCCCAAAAATTTCTATATCACCTTTATCTAAAGCGATCTTAATGTCAAGGTGTTCTTGAGTAAGTGAATCATTCCAAAAATTAATTGGACGTCCATTTTCACCTCCTCTAGTAATTCTGGTGCTATTGTGTTCAACAAATCCAGCATGATTAGCCAACACGTCTAATTTTTCTGCATATGGTCTGAAAAAACTATTACCAATTAGCAGCATATTATATCCTTCTGAACTCTCGGCAACAGGAATATATGGAGCGGGTAAGTTATCTTCTTGTTTACAACTAATAAAAACTGTAAATAAAAACGTTAATAAAATTACATTTTTCATTTCGTGAATTTAATAATATTTTTCTGCAAAAAAGTTCGAAATATAAATCTTAAGGCTCACCAAAGCGGAATCCAATCTCATTTGAGGTTTTTTCCGCTTTTTTTATATATTAGCACAAGCCATCCTTAAAGGCAAAAACTTATGAAAAACTTGCGATTTTAAGCCAATACCTTTCATTTATTCAAGCATGATCTTTTTCTAGCGGGACTAGAATTTGGCTTAGCAACTCAGCTTTTAGAACAAGAGGCTGCTCTCAGATATATTCAAACACTCTTCATGGATTTACAATGTCTTATTTTTGAAAAAACGTACGTGTATCGCAACTTTTCCTATACTAACCGTTACCCTTACCTTAAATACCACATAGCGGAGATTAAGCCAAAGAGTTGTAAATTTGTACCCTAAAATTAGAGTAAGAAACGGCAGCGTGCCGCACTTGCTATACCATAATAATCATTTAGAAAGTCTTTCAATTAAAATTATACAATGAATAAAGAAGAAAAAAACACTTTTTTAAGCCCAATACAAAAATTTATAAAAGCTGAAAGTTTCAGTGGTGTACTTCTTTTTGTTTCTATGGTTCTTGCATTGGTTCTTTCCAATTCACCAATAAGAGATTACTTTAGTGCCATTTGGGATTATAAAGTTGGTATTACATCAGACAACTTTGAACTGGTAAAGCCATTAATTTTATGGATAAATGACGGCTTAATGGCCATCTTCTTTTTCCTAATTGGACTTGAAATAAAAAGAGAAATCCTACTGGGCGAACTAAATTCTTTAAAAAAAGCCGCATTGCCAATTTTTGCAGCTATAGGAGGAATGCTAATTCCGTTATCACTTTTTTTAGTCTTGAATAATAATTCTGAAACAATAAACGGTTGGGGTGTTCCCATGGCTACAGACATTGCGTTTACTTTGGCCATATTGAAATTACTTGGAAACAAAGTGCCCTTGAGTTTAAAGATATTTCTAACCGCCTTTGCTATCATAGATGACATTGGCGCCGTTCTGGTAATTGCAATATTTTATACGGCAGATATATCTTGGATATTACTTTTGTTTGCTGGAATATTATTCTCAGTTTTATATGTATTATCTTATCTAAGAATTTACAATAAGGCCGTATTACTTATTTTTGGGTTTACCATATGGCTACTGTTCTTAAAATCTGGTGTACACCCTACAGTTGCAGGAATATTATTGGCTTTTGCAGTTCCTATAAGGCAACGAATATCAGAATTTAGATACGCCCAAAAACTTGAAAACATTCTCAAACGACTAACAGCTTCTAACAACACAAACAAATTACCAGTATTATCAAAAAGTCAAATAGCAGAAATAGATAATCTCGAAGAATGGACCAATAAAGTCCAATCCCCATTGCAACATTTAGAACACCGTTTGCATTATTGGGTAGCATTTCTAATAATGCCCATCTTTGCGCTTTCAAATGCAGGGGTTTACGTTTCGAGCGATATGGTTGTAGACCTTTCTTTTGCCTTGAATATAGCCGCATCACTATTCATAGGGAAAGCCCTTGGCGTATCTCTATTTTCATACCTTAGTATTAAATTGAAAGTAGCCGAACTGCCCAAACAAACAACTTTTATA
>Ga0181563_10002705_pt1 | contig 17186 bp, 15 predicted proteins | sample 011ome_25_FD_133759 | JGI IMG/M metagenome (GOLD analysis project Ga0181563, IMG submission 133759) | Coastal salt marsh microbial communities from the Groves Creek Marsh, Skidaway Island, Georgia - 011512CT metaG (megahit assembly) | ecosystem: Environmental > Aquatic > Marine > Intertidal...
ACGGCCTCTAGGTCTTGGATTTCTACTTTCTTACGATCGTAGTCAAAGATACCTCCTCAAAGCCGATGTGCGGGCTTTCAAGTCTTTCAGTTGGTCTGAAGTCATCTGTCTAAATTAAAAATGTGTTGCAAAAATCGGAATAATTTCTGGCTTTTACCAATGGAGTCTTTATTCAATCTCTAAGAGAATAAGCTGAAGTTTATTTTTCTCTGAGATTGTAAAAGTTTTATAACGTAAAGGAAGTAATCCGAATCCCGTACCCAAAAGAATTGCAGAAGTTTTGATTACTCCGGGACTGAATTCTAATTTTCGATTTTGGTACAATCCATTGATTCCTTCTAGTGCAATTGCCATGGTTCCGGCTCCCAATAAAAGGCTAGTCAAATTGTTTAGGGTACGATTTCGAGGGTCTTTCGTACGAATGTCGATTTCGAGTATATCTGAAGGTCTAAGAATATTTTCAGTTAGGTAGAGAAAATCAGTATCTAGATTGACAATTCTGTCTGTAACAAAATAGCCTATTTTTTTACTTTTATAAGTGATATTTTCCCCCGGAAAATATCGAATATGGGTCTTTTGATTCACCCCCCTTTTTAACAATAAAAATTTCTTAGGTTGTTCTTGGGCAAGAATAGGCGTTACCAATACATGACCAAAAAGAAGGATAAGTAGTAGTTTTCCCAAATTCTTCGTCAGTAAGGGGCCTAAATTCACGGAAATTTTTATCAAATAGTTAACATCCATTGATGGGGATCCTGAAGTTCACCATATTTTATCCCATCCAAAGCAAGGAGAACCCGTTTTGAAAAAGCATCTGGCGTTACCTCTGGAAGAAAATAATCTTTTCCGTGAATATGGATTTTATTGATGAATGCAATGGTGGCGGCTGTGCCTACACCAAAAGCTTCTTCTAGAATTTCATTTTTTAAGGCATCTTCTAGTTCCGATACTGTAAGAAAACGCTCTTCGACTGCTTGTCCCCAATCTTTTGCAAGTTCGAGTACAGAACTTCTTGTGATTCCCTTAAGGATGGTGCCTCCATGGGTGGGTGCAGTGATTAGGGTGCCATTAATCTTGAAGACGACATTCATGGTTCCACTCTCTTCAATTTGGCTATGTGTCTTGCCATCGGTCCACAATAGTTGGTCATAGCCCTCTTTTTGGGCTTGTAGGGCAGGATAAAGAGAAGCAGCATAGTTGCCGGCAGCTTTTGCTTCTCCGGTACCTCCTTCGCAGGCACGAGTGTAGGTAGTCTCTACTTTTACGGATACCGGTTTTGAATAATAAGCTCCAACAGGGCTAGTAAAGATCATAAATCGATAGGTATCAGATGGTTTGACACCAAGGTAATTGTCCATTGCAAACATAAAAGGACGAATGTATAGGCTGGATCCTTTTCCTTGAGGAACCCAGGCTCGATCTACATCGAGGAGTTGTTTGAGTGCATCTAAGAAAATGGTTTCTGGCAGCTGGGGCATACACATCCGTGCAGCTGATTCATTCAATCGTTTGGCATTTGCTTCTGCACGAAAAACAAGCACTTCTCCTTTTTCATTCTTGTAGGCTTTCATGCCTTCAAATATGGCTTGTCCATAGTGAAGGGTAGCATTTCCAGGATAGATTTCCATGGGACCGTAAGGGACTATTCGAAAATCTCCCCACTTACCATTTTGGTAATCTGCTACAAACATGTGGTCAGAAATGGATTTACCAAAGACTAATGAGGAAAAATCAATTTCAGGAAGTTTTGAATTTTCGATTTTTGTCAGAGAGATGGGGGTGGAATTCTGCATCTGAAAAGTAGGGGATAAAGGTGTTATTAAGGTTTTAAGGAGCTAAATTACCAACGTGGTTTCCAATTTACTTCTTCTACATCCAATTCTTGAGCCATTTTTCGACTCAAAACAAATAGAAAATCAGAAAGGCGGTTGAGGTATTGAATGATTAGTTCTGATACTTGTTCTTCGGAAGCAAGTTCTACAACGATACGTTCAGAGCGACGACAGACCGTCCTTGCTAGGTGACAAAAGGAAACAGCGGTGTGGCCACCAGGTAAAATAAAAGCAGTAAGCAGGGGGAGTTCGGCATCCATAGCATCCATTTCATTCTCCAAAACAGCTACATCCTCCGGAAAGAGGTCAGGTTTTTTAACCCTGTCTTTACCTGGAACCGTAGCTAAATCTGCACCAATGGTGAATAAGCGATCTTGAATAGATTTGAGCAGGGCTTCTCTCTTCTTATTTACTTCCTGATCACGAAGCAATCCCAAATAAGAATTCAATTCGTCTAAAGTACCATATGCATCAATACGAAGATTTGATTTGGGTACACGTACACCTCCCAATAAGGAAGTGATTCCTTGATCTCCTGTTTTGGTATATATTTTCATAGTAGCCTATTACTTATTCTAACAAGCGGTAACTTTTGATTTCAGGAATTAATCAAGCGGTAGTTAAAATACCCCTTGTTGGGTTTGGATTTACCTTGTCGGATTCCACTAATCCATCTCGAAGTCGGACTACCCGGTGCGCATAATGTGCGATATCATCTTCGTGGGTGACCATGATGATGGTATTTCCTTTGGCATGCAATTCATGAAATAGCTCCATGATGCCATAAGAGGTTTTGGAGTCCAAGTTTCCTGTAGGTTCATCTGCCAGGATGATGCTGGGATTATTTACTAGAGCTCTGGCAATGGCAACACGCTGTCGTTGACCACCTGAAAGTTCATTGGGTCTGTGGGTGGTTCGATCACCTAGACCCACATTATCTAGTGCCTTGAAGGCAATTTCTTCCCGCTCTGTTTTGGAGTAACCAGCATAAACTAGGGGAAGGGCTACATTGTCTAAGCAAGTTGCTCGGGGCAATAGATTAAAGGTTTGGAAAACAAAACCAATTTCCTTGTTACGAATGTCTGCCAATTCGTTTTCACTCATGTCGCTGACATCTTTACCTGCAAGAATATAACTTCCAGAAGTAGGTGAGTCCAAGCAACCGATGATATTCATTAAGGTAGATTTCCCAGATCCAGAAGGCCCCATAAAAGCGACATATTCACCCTTATTTACGCTAATACTGACGGATTTTAATGCTTGTATAATCTCAAAACCCATTTTATAGGTTTTGTTGATTTCATGGGTTTCAATGACTTTACTCATGGTGTTCCTTGTTTTCTAGTGGTTTAGCAATTCTCAGAATTTAAAAATACATTAAAACTATCAATACACCTCATTCAGTGCACTTTCAATTTCTCCTTCTTGCATCCAAGCTTTCATTTCTTCGCGCGCAATTGCTGCATAGTTATCCAATCCAAGTTTTTTTGCAGTCTGAATTTTTAGGGCCCATAAGAGGGGGTCCTTGTTAAATTCAGTGGCAGTTTGTAACAATTCATACCCTTGTAATGGATTTTTGGATTGCTTTGCTGCTGCCCAAATCAAAGGACTTAAATAGGGATTGGCAGTCAATTCTTCTGAACAACCTATAAATCGAATTAATGCGAGCAAGGAGCTTGGGTTGGTCAAGTCGAACTTATTCTGAAATATGGATAAATCTTTTTCAAGATCTACTTTTCCAACTAAATACGTACCAATTTCTTGAATTTGTAGCGCGGTCAAACCATGTGCCTTTTGGCTTAAAAGTCGTAGTGCAATCTCTAATTTCAAACCCTCAGGCGCATTAGTTTTCCAAGATTCAAATAAATTTTGAGGTAAGGTTTCATTGAAATTTCCTAAAAATGAAACTGTAGCCTAAAGTGGGGAGGGTGCTTGGTTGTAGAGGCTATCTTTGAAATTTTTAGACCAAGAACTAACTGCTCTATGTAGAGGGAGTTGCGCCTGAAAACCTTTTTGTTCAGAAACCAAAAAGTCTCTTGAAGCCTTTTCGAAGTCCAAGTTCTGTGCTAGAATTAATCCAGTTAGGTTTAAATAATAGGCTGCATCACCGGGATTTCTAAAAGCCAAGCCATTCAAGTTTTTCACAGATTCGGTGATTCTCCCTGCACCCAAACTTCGAATTACAGCGGTTTCTTGGAATTGCATGCTGTAATCAATTAAATCTTCTCTAGTTGCAAGGGAATCTAGAAGTCGAAGGTCTGAACTTGGGTCTTCCAAATTGATGCTGCTAAATAAATTTCGATAGCCAGCAAGTAATACGACTGGTGTATTTTCTTTCGCTAAAAAATCTCGAAGCTTTTGTAGTTTATCTTGGCCCACCTCTTTTCCAAATTTTCTTTGAGCAGTAATTTGATTGATCAAGTGGATTCCGCTTACTTTCTCCTCATTTAAATCGATAGGTTTCCCCATTTTTAGTTGGAGTCCCATTAAATTCGATGCCGTGATAGGATCTTTTTCAGGCAGGTCTGTTAATAGTTGTAGTCCTTGGTTTTCTTTTTTTAGTAAGCTGTAGAGCAAAGATAAATTTTGAGAGAGTATTGGGTTATTGGGATAGTATTTTAGTCCATTTTCAAGATAAAATAATGCTTCAAAGTACTTGTTTTCTCGTTGAAGCCGATCTGCAAGGAGCAAAATATTGTCTACTTGTGGCGCATTATCAAAACTTTCCTCCAAGTGTTCTTTAGCTAAGCTTGGCTGGTTAAGTTCCACTAATAATTGAGCCAGTACATTTTTTGCCTTGGGGTTGTATCGGTACCTATCCCAACTGCTTTCGTAAAAGATGCTCGCTTCTAATTTTTGATTAGTTTGGTAGTAATAATCACCTACCACATTGCTGGTAAGCGAATTTAATTGTGAGGCAATGATTGCTTCCAAATAAGTGGTTAGCACCATAAACACAATAACTCCTCCAATTCGAAGATGATAGTAGGGAAGGATATAGGGTTTGTATAGGATTGCATGAACTGCTTTTCCTTGTTGCATTAGCGGAAAAAAATTTACTCCTAGGTATATAAAAAAGAAAAGTGAAAACCCGAATTGAGAATAGGTAAGTAGGTGCTTTACTAGTTCCTCTCCAGCTTGATTATGAGCTATTTTCAATTTCCAAACAGTCCAAACTAAAGCGATAAAACCTATAATAAATAAAGATTTCAAGATGAAAGAAGGACCAGCTAATTGGTTACTTTGTGTAAATTTTTGCTGGGTAGAAATCCATCCCAGGATGCCCAATGGAAAAATCAAGTACAAGACTGAAAAATTTGAAAATGGGAGCGATGCTTCCCCCTTTAAATTGAGTAGTAGTAAAAATAGTAGGCTTAAATAGGCTACCGCAATTACAGAAAATTGAAGGGGTGTTTTTGTTTTAAACCCTGCATTTGTTCTTGAAATAACCACCAGCAAGCCGGAAAGGATGCCATGACCCTGCCAGAAAATCCAAGCACCACCCATACCTATACCTAGCAGCAGGCTGTGTTCGGATACATACAGTAGGGGCTGAACCAATGGGCTCATCGATACGACCCAATAAAGTGTTCCTCCAATCGCACAGGCTAAGGTAATCCAGCGAATCCAATAGGGGGTATTCGATCCCCACACGTGAAAATATAATGTTGGGATGAGCGTGGCAACAAGAAAAAGGAGAAGTGGAAGATTACTACTTGGTCCTCCAGTGTTTAACCCATTTAGATTAGTAAGCGTAAGCAAAAAAATCCACCCAGCACCTGCTACAAGAAATGGGAGTTTCTTTAAATAACTCAAATTAGTGAGCAAGGTAATACTTAGAAGTCCAATTAGGCCAGCAAAAAAGTAGCTCTCCACGAGTGTCGTTGGAAAGGGGACTACCAGGTAATTTTGAAAAACAACGAAGTGATCTACGTCAATGGAAATGGATTCATAGCCCAGTTTGAAGGTGCTTAGGGAAACAGGAAGGCGGTCCACAAAGACTCCTAATTGGATATTAGATGGGGAAAATGGTGCTGTAAAGATTGAATAGAAAGCCACTAAGGAGCTAATCCCTGCAGCCAAGAAAAATAAAAAATAAACTACTGATTTTGAATTACCTAGACTACTCATTCTATTCCATAACTTTAGGAACGCTAAAAAAGCCATTTTCTTTTTTAGGGGCATTTTTTAGTGCTTCATCTTGGTTTAGTTGATTGCCTATCTGATCTACTCTTGTGACATTTACTTCAGCAGACATCGTTGTCAAGGGTAGGATTCCTTCTGTAGGTACTTCTTGAAGTTGCTCAATCCAATCTAAAACTTGGGAAAGGTCTTTACTCATTTTTTCAGCACTGGGGGCATCAAAATTTAGTCGTGCCAAATGCGCAATTTTTTGTAAAGTTTCTTGATCAATTTTCATTCTTGCGTTTTGGTTTGGAAGTGTATTGGATTCGTTTGTTAATGGTACTTTAAGGGTTGTCTAGTAATAGCTGATTTTGAATAATGTCAAAGCAATGTTGTTTTAAATCTTCTTCTGAATTGAAATTACTAGGGTAAAGAGGATCATGGAAAACCATTTTCGCGGAAATTCGCTTTAAAATTAAATCCTTTTGATCCGCCAAAATTACATGATTGTAAGATAAGGTGACAGGAACAATCGCTATTTGTTTTTCAATTGCTAGCCGGAATGCACCATTTTTGAAAGGAACCATTTGGGGTGGGTTTTGTGTGTAGATGCCACCTTCAGGAAATAAAACAATGCTGCTACCCTTATCCAGAGCTAGGCCAGCTCTTCTCATAGTTTCCGCTCTGCTTTTGATGCGGCTGCGATCTACTGCAATGTGTAATTTTTTGAAGTAATAGCCAAAAAAGGGAACCTTTCGAATGGAAGCTTTGCCTACAAAGACAGTATCTCCTGGAACAAAGCCCATCATCGCTACATCGAGATAGCTAAAGTGATTGGCTAAGAAAATATAGGGTCTTCCTCTTTCAATTTTAGTTTTAAAATCCAAGTTTACCGGAAGAAAAATGAGTTTGAAGTATGTTTTTGCCCAATAATGGTTGATTTTTCTCCCGTAAGTATTCCATTTTGGGACCCAACTACAAATCAGAAAAGCTGGAAATAAAACTGCAAAAGTCAACAAAAAAGTGAATGCAGCAAAATAGGTATAGATTCGACTACTCCACTTACTCATGATTAATCATTGCGTTAGCGGCTTGGGAAAAATATTGCATCAATAAAATACGGGGCTCTTCTTCTAGGGGCACTGTATCTAGCGCATGCAACATGGCGTCCATCCAATAGTTACGCATTTTGGAATCAATTTTCCATTGCAGGTGTCGCATACGAAGTCTTGGATGTCCGCGTTCTTCAGAATAAGTGGAAGGCCCCCCAACTACTTGAATTAGAAATAAAAAGATCCGGCGTTCTGCTGCTTCTAAATCTTCCGGATACAACTTTCGTAGTTCAGGAATTTTTTTGACTTCCTGATAGAAGTTTTGGGAAAGTTTCTGAAGTTTGGCTTCGCCGATTTGGGAATAAAGTAATCCTAAAGAATTCATCCTTTAAAAATAACCAATTTGACTTTAGTCCTCCTTTTTTTTCACTCGCAAAGAGGTTCCTTCCGTAGAAATCACTTCAATTGTCATCCCTTGATCCAAAAATTCACCCCTAGAATAAGCATCGTAAAGGTCCCCCTCAATTTCAACCTTTCCACTTGGGCGAAGCCGAGAATGGACCTTACCTACTTTACCTATTAAATTTTCCGAATAGGTGCTTGAAGTATATCCCTGAGTACGCTCTTGGGTTTCTACTAATGTAAGGTGTTTAAAAGCTCCCCATTGATTTACTTTTGGGGTAAGCCATAGGACAACACCGATAGCTGCTAGTGCTGCTAAAATAACAGTAAGTAGGGCTTCAAATAAGAGACTTGAAGGAACCCAGTCAAAATCGAAGGCTTGGTTGGGTAGCATTCCCAACACCAAACTTCCTAAAGTAAGTACTACACCGGCTACCCCAAATACTCCGAATCCAGGAAGTACAAAAAACTCAATAGCAAGGAGAATCAGACCTATAAAAAAGGCCAGAATCTCCCAATTTTCTGCTAATCCATTGAGATAAAAAGGAATAAAATACAGGAGGGCTGCACAGAGTGCTACTGCTAGTGGGAAACCTACACCTGGTGTTTGTAACTCAAAGTAAATCCCGCCAATAATCAAAAGTATTAGGAACCCGCTGACTGCAGGACTTAAAAAGTAGGAGATGATGGAATCTACTGCTTGTTCCTCATAGGTTATAATTTGAGCAGAATCCAGATTTTGAGCTTTTAGGAGGGCTTCTTGTGATGGGAATTCTCCTTCACAAAACCCATTTTTTATGGCCTCGGATACAGAAAAAGTTATGACTGAATTTTCATCAGAAATCCCTTCTACGACTAATTTTTCATCTACCATGGCTTCTGCAAGTTGTGGATTTCTACCCTTGGCTTCCGCTGTACTACGCATCATGGATCGCATATAGGACTGATATTTATCTGGAGCAGCAGCTCCATCGGTTCCATTGACTACTGTAGCAGCACCAATACTAGCTCCTGGCGCCATGTAAATACTATCGCATGCAATGGATATTAATGCACCGGCAGAAGCAGCATCTTTGTTGATAAAAACATAAATGGGAATTTCGGAGGCTAAGATCCGTGTTCGAATCTCATCTGCATCGGTTACAGCTCCTCCATAGGTGTCCATTTCTATGAGAATTAAGTCCACTTGTAATGCTTCCGCTTGTTCCATGGCCAATTTAACACGCCGATTCATCCCTGGATCTATGTCCTTGTCAATGGAAAAGGTGAAAACTTTTTTTTGATTCTCTTGTGCATACATTAGGTTCCAAGAGCAAGCAAACCAAAGGAAGAATAAGGATAAAGTTCGGATCATGATGGAATGTGGTGCCAAGTGATGTGGTGTACTTTGGCCAACTTTTTAGACTTCTAGGAAAAGGGTGTTTCGGATGGCCAACTCAATTTCTAAATTAAGGAATTTTAGCTTCTGCAACTTGAATAATGCAGGATGAAGGTTAATTTTGTTAGGTAGTAATTTAGTTCTATCCTTTCCCAATCTTACCTTCTCCATGTCTATTCGCACCGTTACTTTGCTTTGCTATATTTTTTTTGCAGTTATTTTTTCTGGAAAACTGCAAGCAACTGAGCTTAATCGATTGGATTCAATTGGGGTACAAAAAATTGGTAATCAACTATTTATACTCCATGAAGTAGTAGCCCAAGAAACTTTGTTTTCTATTTCTCGACGGTATAAGGTCCCGATGATGGCCATCCAACAGGCAAATGAAGTGTTGAAACAAGGAATTAAATCAGGTCAGCAAATTTTAATTCCATTTGGCAGCAATTCTGTCACTGAAGCTGTCTTGGAACCATCCGAACCCACCAAATTCCCTGAACCTGTTGTGGCTGCTGTGACACAAACGGAGGAATTGCCTAAGTTGATCCCTTCCCAGAAGGAGGAAATGGTCAGCACTCCAAAATTAACCGTTCCTACTCGGGTTGAAACAGAGCGAAAGCATCAAGTAAGGCGTGGTGAATCTTTGTTTTTAATTGCAAAAAAATACAAAGTAACCGTTGCTGAACTGAAGAAATGGAATTCCCTTTCGAATGATAAGGTAATGGTGGGGCAAATTCTGAAAATCAGTCAGCTGGTTGCTAATGAAAAGGTAGCTTCGTCTGAAGCAGCAAATGCAAATCAACCCACCCCTTCAGAAATAAAAAATGTGGAAGTGTCGGCTGCTGTTTCTTCTTCAACAATAGGCAAGCAAAGTGCTTCTAGTGCAGGTGATTCGAAAGCGTCCCTAGCCTCAGATTCTCTTGAAAAGGTAGTACCAACTAAATCAGGGGAATGGGTAATTCATCAAGTCAAATCTGGAGAGTCCTTGTTTTCTCTATCAAAAGAGTACGGAAGCAGTGTAGAAAATTTAATTGAGTGGAATTCATTGAGCTCCAATAATTTGAAATTAGGTCAGTCGCTCAAAGTGAGTCGAATCCAAGCTACTTTAGCTACTTCAGAGAGTGAAATAGAGCCCCAATCCGAACCTACAGTTCCTGTTGAATTTCAAGAAAATGTGGAAATTGAAAGCCCAGTAGTCAATACTTCGGGAGGATTTTCCAATACAAAGGAGAATGGGCTTGCTGAACTTATTCCAGGGACGGAAGCAAATAAAAAGTATCTAGTCCTTCATAGAACTGCACCAGTAGGAAGTGTTATTCGAGTAAAGAATGAAGAAAATGACCGAACGATTTTTGCACGTGTTGTGGGTGTATTGCCAGAAACGGGGGATAATTCTAAGGTATTGATCAAGCTTTCTCAAGCTGCCTACCAACAGTTGAAGGCGGTAAATGCACGTTTCCCTGTAGAAATTCTCTACTGACGTTTTTTTTAAAGTCAAGCACTTGGGGAAAACTTGAGTGGGGTAGATTGTAAGCCAACTTAAACATGTCAAAAATTCAGCTGTTCTTCCATCACGTATTCCGATTTATTTGGAACAGTATTTTTGTACTTTCTTATCCTATCCTCGCAAGCTTTGGATTGCTATTCATAGGGCTTACTTTTTTATTTTCTAAGCTATCCCAACTAATTACACGATTAAAGCCTGAAGGAAAGTGGGTGACCCAATTGGAATCAGACTGGGAGGCAGTTCCCCATACCAATTCATTGTTAGAGGCAAAGGTGGAAAAACAAATTCTATTCGGTCCGGTTGGAGTTCGATTAAGGAGAATGGATGGCGTTCCCACTGTGTTGGGAGAGCATGTTTTTGGCAAAAAAGTGAAAGAAATAGAAGAAGGTTTAATTTTAGAGAAATGGAATACCTTAGAGGCAACTGAACTTCCTGATTTCGACATTTGCTTGTATGATCCAGAAAAAGACAGTCTGCAAATACTCACTAAAATCAGTTGTTTTGATTGGCATCTCGCCGAGAAAAACGAAAAGAATTTGGTATTTAAATGGTTTGACGGTACCCAAGGAGGGGAGCAGCTTGTAAAGCTATGAACCAAAGCATTAAAGATTTTTTGGAAGAAAAAGTTTCAGTATACAATGGTCCAAACTTTATTGAGTTAGACCCTATTTCCATTCCCCATCGCTTCCAAAAAAAGCAAGACATTGAAATTGCTGGGTTTTTTGCGGCAATTCTCGCTTGGGGACAGCGGAAAACTATCCTAAACAAGTGTAGCGAATTGCTTGTGCGCATGGATAATGCCCCGCATGATTTTCTAGTAAATCACGTCGAATCAGATTTAAAGGTATTTTTAGATTTTAAACACCGCACCTTTAACGAAATCGATACCCTTTATTTTATCCACTTCTTGTCCTGGTTTTATCGGCATCAAGGGAGTTTGGAACTTGCATTTTTAATTGGTCAAACCGGTGCTTTAGATAGCATGGAATCCATACTTACCCAATTTCAGCGTTATTTTTTTAGTTTGGAGGATGCCCCATCCCGAACCAAGAAGCATATTTCCTCTCCAGTAACAAGATCGGCATGCAAGCGAATCAACATGTATCTACGCTGGATGGTCCGCCAGGATGAGCAGGGGGTCGATTTTGGGATTTGGAAGCAAATAAGTCCTGCCCAACTAATTTGTCCCTGTGACCTTCATGTGGATCGGGTAGGGCGAAAATTAGGATTAATTACACGCAAGCAAACCGACTGGGGCACCGCATTAGAACTCACCCAAGCCCTTCGATCCTTCGATCCGCTAGATCCTGTAAAGTACGATTTCGCGCTATTTGGACTAGGGGTAGAAGAGAAATTTTGAGTAATAACTCGGTTGAAACGCTGGATTTTTTACCTTAAAAAGGAGCTTTGAAATTGAAGAAAAAGTTACCTGTGCCTTGCTTATTGATGGAGTATTCCAATCGAAATACGGCATCATAACCAGTAACTATATCTATTCCAGCTCCATAACCAAACAAGTATTGATTGGTAAGTGCTAAATTTTCAGGAATTCTATTGCGATCTCGAACTGCTCCTTGGTCGAAATTACCACTCAAATAAATGCTAAGAGGTAGGGTATTGAATTGGTCGTTGTAAATGGTCTTTGAAAGGTCAAAGCTGGTTTGGAAAACCTGAAAACGAAGACTGTTTTTTTGAACAACCAATTGTTGGCCTTCAATGACATTGAGTTCATAGCCTCGAATAAAGTTTGGGGAATAGCCAATTCCACGAACCAAGGTGTAAGGTTGCTTGGGATTCATAAACCATCCGGCTGTTAAGCCAGTGGCAAAATGAACCTTTTTTCCAATAGGTAAATATCGATTGGCGATCACATTTATTTCCAATTCATCCAAATCTTTTCTTGTTACTAGTCCATATTTTGTAGCGGTCAACTGCAGCAATTCGCCTCTGGTGGCATAAGCAATGTTATCTCGCTTGTCGTGAAGAAATGAATATTGAAAAAAGGAATAGGAGAGTCTATTATCCGGCTGAAGGAAATAATTGGGATTTTCCTCGAGGATTTTGGGGGATACCCAAGTGGTACTATGTCCCAAGGTGAGTAAATGAAAATTATAAAATGTTCTTCTAAAAGTATACCGAACCGCCGTCGCGAAATTCTTTCGGATGACCTCTTCAAGTGCCGAGGTATAAAAGATTTGGCGGTTGAATCTGGAAGCGATAGGCACTGTTTTTTGATCCCTATAGCTTAATTGAAAGGAGAGCCCATGCTTTTGTTTTCGATCAATATAGGGTTTAGAGTAAATAAATTCCAAGCCTTTGGTAAAGCCAAGCTGCCCTGAAAATCGGAGCTTTTCATTTCTACCACCCACATTGGCATGGTTTATTTTTATTCCATAGTTTACTCGTGACCAGTCGCGTTCCTGGTTGGTCCACCATTCCGCAAAATTCCGGTCTGCTAATTCAAAAATTACTGAAGGGAGGATATAAAATCGCTCCTTAACTGCAATTAAGATTTCTACTTCTTCTGTACCAGTTCGTAGTGGCGTGATTTCTACCTCATTGAATAAGCGTAGGTTGAATATTTTTTGCTGATCTGCTTTAAGGATTCCCAAAAAAGTTTCCCAATCGTAAAAATGGCCAGTGGTGAAATCCAGCTCTCTTAAAATAATGTCCTTTTCAGTCTTCTGATTTCCAATGATATAGATTGAATTTACTTTGATTTGTTGTGGTGCATTTTGAATCAGTAAACTGTCTTGAGCGAAGATGGGTGAATTGAAAAAGGGGAATGCACAAACCAAAATTAGTATGCGTACCACGTTTAAAAAATGGGGAAAGGAATAATTATACCTGTAAATTTGTCCTACCTTAAACATCTTTGACTAAAATGGGAAGCTTCAAGTTCTCCACCTACCTTCGAAAGATAGCCATATTTCCTGTACTGGTCTACCAATATATGATTTCGCCACTTCTTCCAAGCAGTTGTCGGTATACGCCTACTTGTAGTCAATACATGAAGGAGGCGATCCTTAAACACGGTGTATTTAAAGGAGGTCTTCTCGGGGTCAAGCGAATCGGTAAGTGCCACCCTTGGGGAGGACATGGTTACGATCCAGTGCCTTAATTGATTTCTGGATTTCCTTTTTTTAGGGCTCTGACTACTAGGAATACTCCTAATAGGACCAAGGGGATACTCAATAGTTGCCCCATATTTAATTGCATGGATTGTTCAAAGTCTACCTGAACTTCTTTCAAGAATTCCCATCCAAAGCGAGATCCGAACACCAGAATGAAAAATAGGCCAAATAATAACCCGTCAGGAAGTTTGGATTTATAATTAATCCATAGGCTGAGTAATAAAAGGAAGATAAGTAAATAGGTTCCTGCCTCGTAAATTTGAGTAGGATGTTTTACTCGCCCTAAAGTTTTAACAGTGACAAGGTAATCGGTCCCCTGGTCTTTGATGTCTAGCTGGAGTGGGGTGTTTAAGGGTTCAGCTAAATTCTCTTTGGAAGAATTAAACTGGGTGAGGGCATACTTGATGTCTTGGGATAGTACTGACTCCAAGTTTTCCTTCGTATAATTCCCCTTGGAAATCACCAAATCGAAATTTACTGGAACAATTCCGGACCCGTGTATTTCTCCATCTCGATCCATAGGCTTGTATGCTTCAATGGATTCGATGGGAACTCGCAGTGTACTTAAAATTTCTTCCGTATCTCGAGCATAGACGATTCCCGTATCCGAGTTGGTGTCTTTGCCGCCGATTTCAGAATTCATCAAATTACCCGTACGAATCAGCGCTCCAGTGAGTGCTACCACAATTACAATCCGGTCCACTACCCAAAGGTAACGTTGTCCTGGATTTCGCTTACAATAAAGCCAGATGGCAATAGGCAGAGAAATCGCAGCACCATGAGAAGCCAATCCCCCCTCCCAAATTTTTAAAATGTCAATGGGATTGCTAAAGTATTTGGCTGGCTCATAAAATAGCACGTGTCCCATGCGTGCGCCAATGATGGTTGCCAAAACCATGTAAATGGTTAGTTGATCAACCAAAGCAGGTTCTTTTCCTTCTTTTTTAAAAAAATGGACCATAATATGCTGGGAGATGATGAATCCCAAAGCAAAAAGTAGACTGTACCATCTTAGTCGATCAAACCCATCAAAAACAGTGGGGCTAGGATCCCAGACGATAAAACTAAAGAGTAGTGAAAACATAATTATTCTAAATCTAATCGAGTTAATTCCTCTTCAAACCCACCGGATAGAATAGGGAAGCGACACCAGGTTTTGGGGTCTACATTGAAATCGTCTAAATGAAAAGAAGGAGCTAGCCGTTCTCTTTTCCATTGATTTCTGGACCAAAGTCGGAAGAATTTTTTAATATTTTCTTTCAACTGACTGGGATTAAACTCTTTTTTTTTCTTCAACTCTTGAAATACTTCTAATGGAGAGAGCCGATCTCTAATGGCCAATCGTTCGATTTCTACAAGCAAACTATAGGGCATTAAGTCCGTTTCATCAGTTTGACTTCGATCCAGAGGGCGTAACTCGGCGGTTGGGGTAAGTGCATTTACCGCTTTTAATCCGGGTTGTTCTAGATTTTTTTCGGCCCATTGTAGCCAATGGATTATAAAATCCTTATCTACCCCTGCAATGGGAGAAATACTTCCACTCGTATCTCCATCCATGGTGGCGTAACCCACATCTCCCTCACTTCGGTTGGAGGTAGAAAGGAGTAAGGCATTTTTTAAATTGGCCAATAACCAAATAATAGGGGACCGAGATCTTGCCTGGATATTTTGCAAGCCTAAATCATCTTGCTCCCAAGTGAGTGTTCTTCCCAATGCCAATTCGATTTTTTGAGTATAGCTTTGAACCTCCTCCTCAATAGACCAATTCAAAAATTCGGCACCTATACTAGCTGCTAGCTCTTTGGCGGAGTTAAAGGTGGATGGCGAAGAGTTTGTGGTACCTTGGTAGGCAGTGGTCAGTAATTGCCTTACTAGGTCTTTTTCTGGTTGTTCAGCTTGATAGGTTAAAGGCAAACCTAGTTTGGCAATCCAAGCCACTATTCCAAGTTCAGAAATCCCTCTACGTACCATTTCGGCCACGAGCACTGCGATAGTGGAAGAATCAGCACCTCCAGAAAGGGACAATACAAAGCCCTTGGACTTGCTTTTTCGTAGGTAATCATACAAGGCTAAACTAGTTGCTTGAGCAAATTCCCATTCCTTGGATTGAAATGACGCACTACTTTGAACTTTATTTTCGAGAACAAAAGCAAGGACCTGGACTGATTCAAAGGAAAGGAGTTGGTTTCTTCCGAGTAATTTCCCTTCCTTGGCAAAAAGAATTTCTCCATCAAAAATCATCCTACCTGCCTCATTGCCGAGTAGGTTGACATAGCAGTAGTAGCAATTAAATAAGGAAGAACTTTGGTTGACCAGATTTTTTCGCTCCAAGGTCTTGTTCATTGCAAAATGGGAGGCACTGGGATTAAAAATTAAATCCACCTTCCGATCGCAAAGGCGATATCCAGGACGAACTTCACCTCTCCAGGCATCTTCGCAAATTTCAAATCCGTAGTGTATACCTTTCAATTCAAAAGTAAGATCCCCAAAAGGGACCTCCTTCCCATTGATTTCAACTGTAGTTTGTTGGAATGCTAGCCAGGGGGTAAACCATCTGAATTCATAATGAACCCCATCGATTGCCATAAATTGCTTGGCTATAACCCCTTTTATTTCGCCATTTTCAATAATGGCCATGGTATTGTAGACCTTATTAGCTAAGCGCAGGGGTAGCCCTACTGCAAGGGTAATACCTTGACAATGAGGTAAAAGCTGGATGAGTTGTTGTTTGGATTTTTCAGTAAACCAAGGACTTAGAAAAAGGTCTTCGGCTCCATATCCTGTCAATGAAAGTTCAGGAAAGCAAAGTAATTCAATCCCTTGTTGCCGAGCCTCTTGGATACCTTGAATTATCCGCTCAAAATTTCCTTTCCAATCCAGTGGGGTTTGGTTGACTGTTGCGCCGCCAATTTTTAGTGCATCCATTGTAAACAGGCTGTTGAATAAGTTAGGAGACAATATCAAGCAGTTCACAGGCGTTTTTTGAGGCCTCTTGCTCTGCTTTTTTCTTGGTTTCACCTTTGCCTTCAGCAATTGTTTCCCCATTGACTACAATAGCAATAACAAATTCTTTAAAGCGTTGGTTGCTATTCACATGAACTACTTGAAATTCAACTTGTTTGCTTTCACGCTGGGACCATTCAATCAATTTGCTTTTATGGTTGGAAACGGTGCTCACCATTTCTTCTAGATCGAGGTGGATCAGGATGCGCTGTAGGATTAATTTTTTTGAGAAGGCATATCCTCTATCCAAATAGACTGCACCTAAAAATGCTTCCAAGATATCTCCATACAAGGACTTATTACCTACAAATTGCCTGTTTTCGATTACTTGTTGCAGGATTTTCTTTAAGCCAATTTTTATGGCTACTCCATTGAGTGTTTCCCGATTAACTAGTTTGGATCTTGTCTCAGTAAGAAATCCCTCGTCTCGATAGGGGTATTTTTTGAACAAGTACTCCGCAATTACAGCACCTAGAATTGCATCTCCAAGAAACTCTAGGCGTTCGTTTGAAATTCGAAACCCTTGGGTAGTTTCTTCCCCCAATCCTGCAGGTGTAAGTGCAAGTCGATACAGGGATAAATTAATAGGCTTGCTTCCAAGAATCAGTTGAATCGAAGAGGCAAGCCTTTTGTCTTTAGCGCTAAAAAAGAGAGATTGGATTCTTAATCGCTGAAAGACCTTCACGCGAATTAGTTGTATTTTTTGAAAATCACTGAACAATTGTGACCGCCAAATCCAAAGGTATTGCTTAATGC
>Ga0181563_10002715_pt1 | contig 17129 bp, 15 predicted proteins | sample 011ome_25_FD_133759 | JGI IMG/M metagenome (GOLD analysis project Ga0181563, IMG submission 133759) | Coastal salt marsh microbial communities from the Groves Creek Marsh, Skidaway Island, Georgia - 011512CT metaG (megahit assembly) | ecosystem: Environmental > Aquatic > Marine > Intertidal...
ATAGGGCCTCCCTTTTTTCTGTACTTATAGAGCAGCATCATACATACCACCACGAATCTGTCGTGGTCGCCGGGCAGATATACCACCGCCTCCACCGCTGCTAGAGTTGTTTACATTATTTACCGTTGTCGATTGGTTATTATTTGTTGGTGCAACTACGGTTGGTGCACCCTCACGTCTTTGAGCTGATGCAACATCATTTGATCCTGCATTTATTTGTTGTCCTTGTAAATAATTCCTCGTAGCAATATCTTTAAGGCGATTGTTAGTTTCATTTGCTGGATCGGTAATAATCCTATCATACTGTTCCTTTGTAAGAAACTTTTGGCCAGGTGCTAATCCAAGATTACCTTCCTGTACAACCTGGCCGTCCCGCACTATAAGAGTGTTAGGATCTGCCCGCATCAGCCGTTTTTTAGCTTCAATCCTTGCCTTTTTCCGTTCGTATGCATTCATATTCGAATTATCAAAGTCTGATACATCTGCCCTCTTATCTTTTTGGACATTTTCATCAAATACACCTGCCCTCTTATCTTTTTGGACATTTTCAATCGCTGACCTATCACCGGTAGCTTCGAATGTTCTTCGTGCATCCTCCAGCATGGCTTCATATGTCCCCGGGACAAAGTCCTCATTTCTAGGAGCACCACCATCACCTTTAGCACCACTACCACCACTACCACCACCGTCGCCACCTCTACCAGTGAGAGCAAGAATTGGACCTGCAACTTCTCTCACATATTGTGCAAGAGTTTCAATTTCACCATCATCTAGTGTTTTTGCAAAATCCTCAAGTCCTTCTGCAATGGCCTCTATTTTTACCTTAGTTTCTTTGCCGTTAATATTTTCGAGTTCTTTTAATCCTTCAAAGGCTTTAAGTGTTGAGGTGATTGGATTCTCATCACCAAACATAAACACTTCGCTATTAAAGGCATTACCCAGATCGGTGAGTGGTGGTATAATATCCTCAGCCAATTTAGAAATACCACCGGTATCTAACTTATTCAATTCGCTCATTCCCCCACCTAAGGCTCCCAAACTATTACCTGCCTTTATCAGACTAGTACCAGTTTCGCCTTCACCGAGTGTAGCAAACTTTTTAATATTTTCAACTGGATCTTCTTCTTCTACTCCAAAGAGACTACCAAATGCTCCGACAATATTGCCGACCGCCTCCTTAAGTCCACCAGAACCCATTGCTGAAAGACCTTCGCCAAGTGATTTGACTGCAGGTCCAACCTTGATCAAATGATCGGTATTAATTCCATCAAACTTCTTTAGTGCAACGGTTAGGGTTTCAAACTGTTGAATTGGACTATCGCTACCGACTAATCCAGCAATCCCTTGAATAACTCCACTACCACCTAATGCTGCCAATCCACCACCGATGGATTGCATGGCCGGGCCAATTAGTTTCAATCTTTCGCCATCTACACCATTAAATTTCTTCATTACATCGGCAAGTTCATTCAGTTTCGATGTATCAGCTAAACCAGAAATTAAACCGCCAATTCCAATTGATACTAGTCCACCTAGCATATCAGCCATACCATCACCGGCGGCTGCTAATTTATCGCCATTAATATCTTCAAATGGTTTAAGCGAATAACCTAGTTCTTCCAGTGCGGGATTTAATACTTCTAGTCCCTTACCGACAACAGCGGCGGCCGCGGCAAATCCAACACCGATCGCTGCCACAAATCCAGCCAGACCTACACCTATGAGGGGTAATACGAGTGCGAATATACCAGCACTCTTCAACATCAATGGGTTACCGAGCGCCGACACAAATCCTGCTAATAAACCACCACCTAGACCTCCAAAGAACTTACCGATTATCCCACCCATCTTACCGCCGCCAGAACCACCACCAGCACCACCGCCAGCGCCAGTACCACCGCCAGCACCACCAGCTCCGCCCATCATAGCAGCGGTAGGAGTTGCACCTTCGGCCTCAAGATCTCTTTTACGTAGTTCTGCATTTCTTAGGGCATCTGCTTCCTTCTGTGAAAGACCAAGGAATGCAGTCTGAACTTCTACAAGCTTTTCTATTTCGTCTCGAGTGGCTTTTTGTTCTGCAAGCTGTTTTTCTTCAATTTCTCTTTTTTCGGCATTAGTTTGTAAACCAGCCAAACCACGTAAGCTTTCAGCAAAGCTTTCTTTTCTTTCGCCGATTGCCTCTCGGCCTCTAGCAATACCTTGGCCAAGGAAACTTTCCTGGAATTTTTTTAAAGCCGCTTCCTTTGCAGCATCTGCTCCTCTTTCAACTCGACCTAATGTTTGATTACGAATTGCTGCTTTAAGTAATCCACCAAGACCAAGCTCTGGATCTTCTGATCGTTGAGGGACCGCTGGTGTTACTGCAGCTGCAGTAACACTGCCGCCGCCGACTTGTACTACCCCACCACCTAGACCACCGACACCGATCGTACGAATAACGCCAAGACTCTTGCCAATTTCGACAAGTTCCGCATTCATTTCGCCGAGAATACGATTTGTCTGCTTCAGAGAATTCTTTCCCTCATTTCTAAGGAGTTGTCCTTCTCTTTTCATTCGTTCCAATAGGTCTTGGAGTTCAGCCATTTTGTTCTAACCTTCGTTTTTCTTCTTCTAAATGGTGTAATAATAGCTGTGTATAGAGTTCACGTTCAAATGGTATCATATTTTCTAACTCAGCCAATGAATACTTATGATGCTGCATTAAAGCAAAATTAGTATTATACATATTGGCCAATGAATCATGGCTGAGTGCTATGTAAAAAAATTCTGTAGCCCCTCTACAATAATACTATCACTTTCGCCACATGCCGTACAATTCCATTCGATATTTTTACTCAACTTTGGCATGGTATCAAAAAAAGTTTGTAGCTTTACAAATTGTTCCTGAGTCATATTGCTTAAAAATTCTTTTGCTTCATCAATAGTAAAATCATCATATACATTATCAGCATCCCAAATCATTTCAATGCAATTTGCTACGACACCAGTTACCAAATCATATTCATCATCGGTAATATTAATTGTGCCATTTACCAATTCCGAAAGAGATGGATCCTTGAATTTAATTCCAATTCCATTACCAATCTCAATTTTATCAATATGATTCTCGTTAAATTTTACATTAATTTCATCTACATTGAATTTAACTTCAGTAACATGTTGACAGTCGGTATTATCCATATGTCTCATTAGCATTGTAATCTCTTCACCAACTGACTTACCTCTCAGTTGTAGAAATAGATATTCAATATCATATGATGGCAACTTTTGTAGATTGATACCGGGTGTGATAATACAAGCCTCCAATACATTGAGAATTGCATTTTCTATTTCTTTGGCATCCTGTCCCTCAAGTGCCATGAATAAAACTTTTTCTTCCTTTACAAGGAACGGTCTGATTTTCACCGGTTCCTTTGTAGATGGAATCATCACCGTAAATTCTGGTGTCACCAATTTTGGTAAAGGCATAGTATACTCCTATTCAGTTCAGTTCAGTTAATTTCCAAATTCACCTTCTTGTCGAATTCTTGCTTCATTCCTAATATCGGTAATATCAATATCAGGATCTTTAAATGGAAGAGATGTAAGAGTCTCTTCAGTAAAGTACCGATAAGTAAATGTCACCTGTTGTCTTAGGATATCAGGCTGAGCCCAAGCACGACTGAGTGTCGCAACATTTAACGGATATGCATCAATTAATTTAATTGAATGCGAAGGTGTCAATTCATCATCCAGCTTGCCTGTATAATGTAAAATTTCAATACCACTACATTTGTAATCATCAAAATACCCAATATCAAATTCTTTACCTCGCGAGATTCCATTTTTTCGTCGATGTTGACCAGTAATTAAATCTTGCCAAGCCATAAAAAATTCTCTCTCCTGGAGATCATCACTTAAAATAAATGTCATATCAATTTCAATGTAGTTTGGAATACCACCAATTTTATATGGAACACCATAATCGCGATATTCAAGTGGTGTGACCGCCCTTTGTGGTACAGTCACTTGTTCGGCTCGTAGAGATAAATTTTCAGTATCCCTAATGCCTAAACCGAGTGGCAGTCCAGTAAATCTTACCTCAAAGAAATCAGCACGGGCCGCACCTGTATCATTTATAGCCGCGGTAAATCGGTTTATATTAAAAGTCATTATCGTCCTCGTACTGCTTGACGACTCTCTCGCCAAACACTGTTCTTATTTGCCTTAACAAATCTTTCGGTTGGTAAAAATAGTGCCATGTCCCATTCGGTGGAATCTATCAGTACGAATCTTGACCTCACATGATTCTTTAAATATCTTTTAATACAAGGCTTGAAAAAACGAAATTTAGAGGCTGATTGTAGCCTCTCATACGAAAGTCGCAGTCTTGTATTCTCATCATATCTTTTATCAGTTGCCAAATCATATAAAGCATCCATGAGTCTTGCTCTTAACTGAGGTGGCAGATAATGTAAATTTAAACCTAAAAATCCATCATCGAGCGGTTTCAGCATGAAGATCAATGGAAACTTATCATAATATGGTAATTCTCTTTTTGTTTTTGGGTCATATAAAAATGTGTACATTCTACCAACACCGGAACTACCTTGAATTGGTCTTGATAATAATGCGCTACCACCTTCCTTCTGTGCCGCACCACGAATTAATGCATTTGGAGAAATACGAGTAGAGGAAGCCGTCTCTCTAAACCATTCTCTGGATGCATTTGTTCGGGCTGGTATTTGATTATCCTTTACACCTTTCGCAAGGATTTTATCAAAAACATATGCGACCATGAAAACTCCTTTTCATTATTTATAATGATTCACTTGATATTGAGTTCTCGTTCCGTGAATATTACAAACTTGTATCCACGGTCTTTACACCAATCTTCGGCATAGTCCCATTTGTATTTGTTGATTGCATATGTTTTGACTTCGTTTAGATATTTTTTGGTTAATCTCTTTTGAGGCCGAGGTTCCTTAGTCTGATGGCCAGGTTTAATTTCGACCACCCACGTTTCCACAATACCTGATGAATTGCGTACCTTTACCAGAAAATCCGGAAAGTATCTATGCATTCTACCGTCGATTGGATTTTTATATGGTATAAAAAATTCTTCGGATTGCCACTGTAAAACATCTTCTCTTAAATCACAGAAGTTCATAAACTTGAGTTCCCACGAACTGCGATAGATGATGTTTGTAGGATCACCTTTATATTTGCTGGTATTTCTTGGTTTAAAGCGACCTTTGAGGCTTGCCATTATAAATATCTTAAAAGGTTCAAAGGAAATATTTATATGGGTACCCAAGCATCTCCTATTATACCAAAAAGAAATGAAGGCGCTGCCGTCCGAGGTACAGCACTTGCATCAAAGTTGCAAAACGATGGTGCAAAGAGTTTAAGATTTCCTGACGATATTGCTGAGCTAGATCATTGGTGTGCAATTAGAGTCTTTGCGCATAAATTAATGCGAAGACAGGATTCTGCAATTAATGATGATTATTGTAGAATCTTTTTACCCATGCCTGCAAACCTTACAACTGGATATAGCCATGGCTATAATGCAGAATCATTAGGACCAGAAGGAGCTGTTGCGGCACAAGCTGGAGCCGCTGCCGCTGGACAATTTCGCAGTGGTAATTTTAGCGTATCAAGTCTTGTTGATCAAATTACAAGTGGAACAGATATTGAGGGTGTTATTGCTGGTGCAGCTACAAAGGTCACAAACGTTGCAGAAAATACACCCGGCCTACAAAATATTACAAAGGGTGCATTAGGTGGTGCTGGTATTGCCAGAAATCCTTTTCAGGCTCTTATTTATGATGCACCGGCAATGAGAGAACATAGTTTTTCTTGGAAGTTAGTGGCAAGAAATTATAAAGAATCACAATCAATTTATGATATTGTGAGAGTTCTAAAATATCATGCCGCTCCAGGTCGTGGTACACCTGGCCAGGTTGCTGGACAGTCTGTTTTTCTATCTTATCCAGACCAGTTTGATGTTGATTTTCATTACGATGATTTTCTTTATAATATGGCTCCATCTGTCTTAAAATCCATTTCTGTAAATTATCATGCAGATGGTCCAATGTATCATACAAGTCAGGATGGTAAAAAGGCACCAGTATCAGTTCAGTTAGAGCTATCATTCCAGGAGACATCTATCATCACACGTGGTGATATTCAGGCAAGCGATAGATAAAAATGGCACATTTTTTTCAAACCCATCCACAGATTAATTATGATCTGTTAAAAAATAATAAGCCAAGAACAATCCAAAATCCTTTGGTCCGATATAAGATTAAGGATTCATGGAGAGACAGATCTGCGGTATATTATCGGCACGATGTTGAGGAAGGACAGACTGCACAGTTTATTGCTCACAGATATTATGATGATGTAACTCTCGATTGGATCATCTATGTTGTGAATGATATAATTGATCCATACTATGACTGGCCTTTGGATTATCAGCCATTTATTAATTTCATCAAAGCAAAATATACGACAGTTGAATCAGCATTAAATACAGTTCATCATTATGAATGGGTATATCAGTCAAAACAAGTTCTGTATGATGGTACAATTGTACCAGAAAAGAAATTAATTGTTGATGCAACTACCTATGCTGGTTTGCCAGTTGATTCCAAACGTGAGGTGTCGAACTATACATACGAAGAGGAATTAAATGATGCAAAAAGAAATATTCGTGTTTTAAGATCAGAATATGTTGATAACTTTATTTCCGAAGCGGAAAGTATTTTTGAATAATGGCGTCCTTATCATCACAGCGGTATAATGCGAAAAATATAGATCTTGCTGAATGTACTCTATTTAATTTTCGTAAAAATGCCTTAAACATTAAAGATATTGTGATGGGCATAGATATATTCCATGATCTTATGGATAATGGAATTTATTGTGAACTCGTAATTACAGATGCTATGGGACTTGTAGAATTTCTACCGATAGTTGGTGATGAAACACTTTCGTTAAAATTAGGCACACCAGGTTTTTTAGATTACCGCACTTATATTTTTAGAATTTATAAAGTAAGTAATCGTAAAAAAGGTGCGGAAAGAAACGAGACATATGTTTTGTCCGGTGTTTCTCAAGAGGTTATTAATAATCACCGACTGTCGGTAAAGAAATCCTATAAGGATTTAACAGCAGATGTAATCACAAGAAATATCTACGATGAGTTTCTTAAGCCAACTGAGGCTGAACATTATATTGTAAAAAAGAAAAATCTAAAAGTTCAAGATAGTTTACAAAATTTAAATCTTAATTTTCCAGGTGAAAAACCATTTACGGCAATTAATATGGCAGCCAGAGAAGGTAGGATAAAGTCAGGATCAAATCTCAGCACATATAATTTTGCAGGTAAATTTAATACGTCAGAAACTTTAAACGATAATAGTGAGGCATCTAATTTTGTATTTTATGAATCATATGATGGTTGGAATTTCAGAACCATTGATAGTCTCATGCAAGGTGAAGTATTTGAAAAGTTTTATTTGAGTGAGGCATCCACCGAAAAGCCACTCACAGAGGGTGGTGATGTAATCCACCCGCGGCAACTCATTGAAGATGTGCGAGTTTTAAAACAGGTCGATACAATTGAAAATATTGAGAATGGTTTATACAGCCATGATATTGAAACGATTGATCCGATTCTAAAAAAGTTTACCGAAGTTACATTTACTTATGATACAGATGCAGAAAATTTCTCACACTTGGAAAAGAAACCTAACGAGAAATTATATGCAAAAAATTCTGTATTTAAGAAGGTATCAAAATCGTCCTACAAATATTTTATACCATCTAATATTGGTGATCCACGTCAGGTGACATATGTAAAAGAAAAAGTATATGATCCATTCTTTGCTAATACAGCAATTGAAACAGATCAGCAAATTAGAAACCCTCGTAAACTGCATGAGTTTTTATCATATGATGTTTTATCTCGAGTTCAATTAAACAATATTGTAATCGAGGTTACAGTTCCAGGAAATAGTGATCTTGAGGTTGGGCAAATAGTAGAACTTACACTGCCTCAGAATACAGAAGTGCAGGAATATTTACGAAGAACAAATTTACTTTATAACAAAAGGTTTTTTGTGACCGCTGTACGTCATACAATCAATGTCCAGGATATGTCCTTTTATACCACTATGGAATGTGTGAAAGACGTTTATGGCAAAAAAGTTGAAGAAGAATCTAGAGAACCTTTACCACCATTGGATGATGTTTAATGCTTAATATGGGAACACAATTTACTTGGTGGATGGGTGTCGTCGAGGATCGGAACGATCCTCTGCAATTGGGACGTTGTCGTGTGAGGTGTTACGGCTTTCATTCCCAGAGCAAAGGTGATACACCAACAGATAACTTACCATGGGCGCAACCAATCCAAGCTATTACGTCTGCAGCAATGGGTGATGTCGGTCAATCGGCAACCGGGCTCGTTGAAGGTTCGTGGGTTGTTGGTTTCTTTTTGGATGGTGAAGAGGCACAAAGACCTGTGATTATGGGTTCCATTGCCGGCATACCAACTGAACAAGGCAATCCAAATCTTGGATTCAATGATCCAAACCCAAGACCAGATGATCCAAATACTTCAATTTATCCACGAGGTACAGTTACAAACGAGACTGCAAGACCTGATACAAATAGACTTGCCAGAAATGATAGTCATCCCATGTTATCAGCAAAGGACACTTCAGCCACATTGGAAGTTCCTATTGCCAACCAAGATCCGAATACTGTATTTTGGAACGAGAGAAAAACCACCGATCTGACAAGTAAAGAAGTTGCTAGATATAATACCTCTTATCCAAAGAATCATGTATACGAGAGTGAGTCCGGTCATATTAAAGAGGTAGATGACACTACAGATGCCGAACGATTGCAGGAATATCATCGCGCCGGCACCTATGCTGAAATAGATGCTGATGGTACTAAATCGACTCGAGTGGTAGCAAATAACTACGTTGTCATTGCTGGATCTGATTATGTGAATATTAAAGGCAGCTGTCATGTAACGATTGACAGTAATTGTTTTACTTATATTAAAGGCAATTGGGATATTCAAGTTGATGGTAATAAGACAGTGGTTGTAAAAGGAAATCATACTGAGACTGTTTCTGGTACTCAAACATCAAACGTGACGAAAGCGGTTACGGAAAATTATGGTGCAACCCAGGATACTACTGCAGGCGGCGATATTACAATTATCGGCGGACCTAACATCTATCTAAACGAGTAAGAAAATGACAATACCAGTACATAGACATGGTGATGCAAGAATTTGCGGCGCAACCACAATCGTCAGTGGACAAAGCACTGTGTTTGCAAATGGACAACTTGTATCAGTCGATGGTGATCCTAATTCACATGGTGGTGGTGCGTTAAATGCAAGTGCAAAGAATGTTTACTGCGAAGGTATTCTAGTTGTCAACCATACTGCCGATACGGCTGCACCTGATGCTCTTTGCCCGATTCCACCACATTGTGGTCCATCGACGGCGGCAGGTTCACCAAATGTCTTTACACCAGATGGCTAATTTCATTATAAATAATAAAAAAATAAGAGTAGAATCATGGCAAATACCAGATTGCAATCTGAAATCGAACAAGAAATTTTTAGAGATATACCTCTAAATCTGACAGTTCATCCTGTGACTGGTAATCTAAAGGTATTGACTAATGCTGAGTCAATTAAACAGAGCGTAAAAAATATAGTACTCACAAATTTTTATGAAAGACCATATAATCCAGAATTTGGTGGAGATATTTTATCTCAACTTTTTGAAAATATGGATCCAATTACCGAGTATAATATTTCAAAGAATATCAGGGTATCGTTAGAAAACTATGAACCTCGAGCAATTGTTGACGATATTATCACGACTGTTTATGATGATCAAAATGCTCTTACCGTAAAAATAAAATTTAGCGTTCAAACCATACCAGAACCGCTAGAGGTTAACGTATTGTTAGAGAGAGTTCGATAATGGCTGCAAACTCCACCATCAGTGTCACTGAATTAGATTTTGATGATATTAAATCATCATTAAAAACATATCTGCGCCAGCAGCCTGAATTTTTAGATTTTAATTTTGAAGGTTCGGCAATCAGTCTCCTTTTGGATCTCTTGTCCTATAATACATATCAAAATGCATTTTATACCAGCATGGTTGGCAATGAAATGTTTCTTGACTCAGCCCAGTTAAGAGATAGTGTTGTTTCAAGAGCAAAGATGCTAAATTATACGCCACGTTCGGCACGAGGTGCAAACACTCAGTTTACTCTCACTGTGGTTCCAGATGATTCACCAGCATCAGTAACAGTAGCAAAAGACACTGAATGGCAGGCAACAGTTGATGGTCAAACACTCAAATTCGTAACACCTGAAGCTTATACATTATCCTCAGACGATAATTATAGTGGTAACATTACAGTTGTAGAAGGTGTTCCATTAACACACCGATTTACGATTGATAACATTGAAACAGAAAAATTTAAATTAGAAAATGAAGATATTGATACAACTTCTATTACAGTAGATGTACAGGAATCAGTCAGTGATTCATCGTCTACTCGTTATAATCTTGCAAATGATATTACTGAAGTTCAGGCAAATTCAGCTGTATTCTTTTTACAGGAAATTGAAAATAATTATTATGAGATTTATTTTGGTGATGATGTTCTTGGTAAGAAACCACAAAACGGAAATATTGTTGTAGTAAATTATAGAGTGTGCAACGGTACTCTGGGCAATGATATTTCGACATTTACTGATCCATCGTCAGTTGGTGGATATTCAAATTTTAGTAAAACGGTAAGTGCTGCATCATCCGGTGGTGCTTCTGTTGAATCAAATGAATCAGTAAAATTTAATGCTCCTAAAAATTACGAGACCCAAAATAGAGCTGTACTTACCAACGATTACAAAAGAATTATTTTAAGAGATAATGGTGATCTGTCATCGGTAAGTGTTTGGGGTGGAGAGGAAAATAATCCTCCAATTTATGGCAAGGTATACATTTCAGTAAAACCTACCAATGGTACAACAATTTCATCTACTCGTAAAACGCAGATTAAAACAGATCTGAAAAAATATAACGTATTAAGTATTGATCCAGAATTTGTTGATGCAACGTATCTGTATATCATTCCTACGATTACCGCAAGATTCGATGATACAGCAACAACTTTAAGCGCTGGTGCAGTTCAGCAAAAAGTATTAAATGCAATTACATCGTTTGAAACAAACAATCTTGGGACGTTCGATAATACAAGGTTCAGATATTCAAGATTTGTAAATGCAATTGATGGTGCCGATTCATCAATTGTCGGTAATGAAACAACGATTGAAATCGAAAAAAGATTTAATCCAAGTACAAGCATCACATCAACTTATAATATTTCATTCGGTAATGCATTGCACAATCCACACGCTGGCCATAGATATGCAATTCGTTCCAGTTCCTTTATTAAGGATGGAAGAACAAGTTATTTAGATGATGATGGCAATGGCAATGTTAGAATTTATTATATTACAGGCGGATCGACAAGAACATATACTAATACTTCTGCCGGTACCGTAGATTATGACACAGGTCTTGTAACCTTAAACTCATTTTCCTTAACATCATACACTGGTGATCATTTGAGTATTTTTGCCGATACTGCAGAAAATGATGTAATAGCATCAAGAAATCAAATCCTATTAATTTCGGGAGCAGGTGTCACTCTGCTTGATGATGTGACTAATGTGGTTGCAGCTACCACCGTAACTGCTACTACATCCGGTGTCACTACCACATCAATTGATCCTGGTCTCTATCCGATTGTTTACTAATGTCAACTGATAAAAAAATATCAAATATTATTGATAATCAATTACCATTTTACGTTCGTGACGATGGTCCAGTATTTGCTGCATTTCTTAAATCATATTATGAGTGGATGGAGCAGGCAAATAATGCTATTGAGGTCAGTAAGAATTTATTAAATTATCAGGATATTGATAACACCTATGACAAATATCTCGAGTATTTCCATAGAGAAATTTTAGGATCAATTCCACGATCCACTCTTGCCGATAGACAAAAGTTGGCAAAACATATTAAGGATGTTTATAGAGCAAGAGGTTCTGAATCATCCTATCAGCTTTTATTCCGTATCCTATATAATGAAGAAATTGAATTCTATTATCCGGGTGAGGATATTCTTAGAGCATCGGATGGTCGATGGGTATTAGAAAGTTCGGTTCGCGTTTCCGCACCTCGTGCCGGAGCTGTTTCATTATTTGAAAATAAAAATATTGTCGGTCAAACAAGCGGTGCTACAGCCCGTGTTGATAAAATTGTACAGTCGATTTCGAGTGGTATTATCGTTGATGAAATCTTTTTGCTTGATATTATTGGTACTTTCCAGGATAATGAAAAAATCCAACTCGAAGGTGATGCTACGGTATTTGCCACCATTATTAGTGCAACCGGCCCACTACAAAGTGTATCAGTAACATATGGTGGTGCCTTTCATCAGGTAGATGATGTTGTAACATATGCATCAGCATCAGGGTCCGGTGCAAACGGTGCCGTAACAGAAGTTGCTGGTGATAGTGCCATTCAGTGGTATTTGGATGATGGTGGATCTGGTTATACACTCGGAGCCCAGATTGTCATTACCGGTGGATCAGGGACCGGAACTGAATTTACAATTGATACACTTTCTGATACCGAAGTCTTAAATCTGAACCAGGATTTAATTGAGCCTATGGCAAGTGTTGTGATTAATACTGGCCCAACCTTTGTCTCACTTGGCGCAAATACAACATCAGTATCCGCAAATCTGGCTAGTGCAAATGTAAGCACACCACTCAATGCTGCATTAAATTTTCAAAATACTACTGTTGGTACAATTTCATCCATCACCACAACTAATTACGGTACTGGATATTCAACCGTACCAACCGCCACAATTACCGAACCATTGGTTGCAAGTCTTTTATTACCGGATGGATCTGGTGGCAGTAAAGGTCAAAATGCTGTTGTTCATGCCAATAATGTTCCTGGATCTATTGTTTCCGCAAGTGTGGTTAATTTTGGTGCCGACTTCAGTAGATATGATCCAATAACAATTACAAATATCACAAGAGCTGGAACAGCTGATGCTCTTGCAAATCCAAATGTTTCAGGTGTTGTGAACTATTCAGGCAAATATATTGACACAAAGGGTTGGTTATCCTATAACAATAAACTACAGGATAATTTCTATTATCAGGAATTCTCGTACGAGATTGAATCTGAACAATCAACAAATGCATACCGTAAATTAGTACAGGATATTTTACATCCAGCCGGTACTAAAATGTTCGGTAGAATTCGATCATTTACGGATATTGACATCACAATTCCAACAATAGATTATGAATCCTCGGTTACAGATAGAATTCAACTTGATCTCGAGACAATTGCAACTACACCAGTTGTAACTATGAATACACATACCAGATTGCTCACCCTAGGTACTGGTGGTATGGATGTCACTAATGATTCATTTAATGTCACGGGTAATAATTCATCGACATTTACCACTGAATTGGCTGGTAATACCGCAATTCTTATTGTTGGTACTACAGCAAATGGTATGTACTTTGCCAATACAATTTCGAATAACACAGTGATGACATTACATACCGCATATGAACAGAGTACGACAACCAATGCTGTATTCTATTATGTTTCAAATACCTCAGCTTAGAATTATAAATAAAACAAAATGGATGTATAAAGGGCGAAATTAAATGCCAGGACTAGTTACTAGAAAGTTCCGTCAGCATAATGCAGAACAGTTTTATGAGGCATTCACTGAAGCTGCCTTAACCAGAATGTATCTATTTGTTTCCCGTGTGACCGCATGGGCAGACGATAATGATCCACCAGCTCCAGTTGACTCGATCCAGCACACAGAATTTGATTTCTGGAGAGAGATGATTGCGGCAAAGAAACTTCAGACCTCCGACATTTCATATGCCGCGCCTCGATATAATTGGACAAGTGGTAAGGTATATCGTGAGTATGATATTGCTAATGCATCACTCTTTTCAGAACCAGCAAGTTCAAATACCTTCTACATTGTAAGTAGTAGTTATAACGTATATAAATGTTTGTTTAATAATAAAGGCGCGGCATCTACTGTCGAGCCAACAGGTACATCTACATCCACTCTTGTTACAGCTGATGGTTATCGTTGGAAGTTCCTGTATACTATCGGTTCAGGTGAAGCTCTAAAATTCCTATCGACAAATTGGATCCCAGTTAAAACACTCTCAGCCGATGATGGTTCGGCTCAGTGGGACGTACAACAGGCGGCCTCAAATGGCGCCATCGAAGTTGTTGATGTATTTGCTGGCGGTTCTGGTTATCTTACAAATACCGGTACTCTTGCTGCCGTTGCTGATGGTGACACCATGACACTTGCAGCTACGGCTAATACGACCGATAATATCTATAATGGCTCAGCACTTTATATTACATCTGGTCTCGGTTCGGGTCAGGTTAGAGAAATTACTGACTATAATGGAGCAACCAAAGTTGTACAGTTGGCAACTATCTTTGGTACAACACCAAACACATCTTCAACTTATGTAGTGTCACCATATATTACATTTACTGGTGATGGTACTGGGGCAACTGCTTATGCCAATGTAACGTCAGGCGCAGTAAATTATATTAATATTATTTCAAGTGGATCAAACTATTCACAAGCAAATGTTGTTATCAGTGCAAACAGTTCACATGGTACAGGTGCAAGCGCAAATGCATACATTACACCACCAGGTGGCCACGGTTCAGATCCAATTTCAGAACTAGCAGCGCATAATGTGGTTCTCAATGTTCAGTTAAGTGGCTCAGCATCTAATACATTCCCAACTACAAATGATTTCAGAACATTAGGTCTAGTCAAGGATCCATTACTTAATGTTGGTGGTACTGCAGCAAATGGTACATCATATGATCAGACAACTCAATTAGCAGTAACATCTGTTAGTGGTTCTGGAGCATTTACGCTCGATGAAACAGTTCGTGGTGGTACGTCTGGTGCTACTGGTAAGTTGGTGAGCTTTGCAAATACAAATGCTGCTAATACAGCTGGTACAGTTCGCGTAATTGATTCAAAATCTAACGGTACATTTACCACAACTGAAACGCTTACGGGACTCACAAGCGGTATTACAGCAACACTTGGTACAATCACATACGGTGTTCTCAAACCTTATTTCGGTGATATTGTATATGTTGAAAATAGAGCACCTATTTCACGTGCCGCAGATCAAATCGAAGATATTAAACTAGTAGTGAAGTTCTAGGGATTTCAAAGAATGGCAATTGCAAATACAGCATCTCTTACAACAGACTTTAATGTAGATCCTTATTACGATGATTTTGAGGAAGGTAAAAACTTCCATAGAATCCTATATCGTCCAGGTCTGGCAGTTCAGGCACGCGAACTTACTCAGATGCAGACAATTCAGCAGAATCAGCTTGATAGATTCGCTGAACATGTTTTTGTTGAAGGCAGTACTGTTCGTGGTTTGGAGATGAATTATGACAGGAATATTGATTATGTTAAAATTAGAGATGCTGATCAAAACGGTGCTACAGTAAATGCCGCCGCATTCGTCGGATCTCTTATTACTGGTGGTACTACCGGTATGACGGCAATTGTCTATGATTCACTTGATGGTACAGAAACTGATACAAATACGAAAACACTTTATATTAAATATCAGAATTCAGGCGCAAATAATACCACACAAAAATTTGCAAGTGCGGAAGTACTTACATCAAATACATCTCTTTCTGCAAATGTTATCACCGGTACAGCCAGTGTTGTTGCTAACAGGGCAGCAAGAGTTACAATGGGTACCGGTGTCATTTATGCCAAGGATCATTTTATTAGAGTTGCTGAACAATCATTAGTAATTGGTAGATATTCAGCCTCACCGACTGTAAAGGTTGGATATGATATTACGGAATCAATTGTAACATCAGCATCTGATTCTACTCTGTTGGATCCTGCTCAAGGTTCATATAACTATGCCGCGCCTGGTGCAAATAGATTAAAACTGACCGCTACGCTGGTGTCGAAGGAAATTTCTGATACCGCAACATCTAATTTTATTGAAAAATTTAGAACAAAATCTGGTCAAGTTGAATTTAATGGCGAAAAGCCAATGTATTCAATTCTTAATGAATACATTGCTCGTCGGACATCTGATGAATCAGGAGATTATTTGGTTCGAGGCCTCGATGTTCGATTGAGAGAACATCTTGCGTCGGGTACAAATCAAGGTGTTTATACAGCTGCCAATGGTGGTGATGTTAATAAATTATCTGCTGATGTTGGACCTGGTAAGGCATATGTAAAAGGATTTGAAGTAGAAAATCATATCACAAATCATATTGATGTTGATAAGGGTACAGATTATGAATCAGTGGAAGCTTTGCCTATTCCTGCAAATTATGGTAATTATACAGTTGTAGATAATGTCGTAGGCACCTGGGATCTGAATGGTCACGATCGTGTTGAATTATACGACACAAAAATGAATGCAATTGCAAATAATTCTATTTCTTCACTCACACCTCGTGGTACAAAGATTGGAGAGGCTCGTGTTCGTGCTGTAGAATATGCATCTGGAACAAAGGGTGATGCGGCTGGACGCTATAATCTATATCTTTATGATATTAATATGACTGCAAATAACTTTAGTTATGTCAGGTCAGTCTATTATAATGATTCAACTCATGATGGTTTTGCTGATACGGTATTAACCGGTGGTAATGCTGTTATCAACGACACAACTTTCAACAGATCCATTTTTGCAATTCCTGCAAATAATATTAAAACATTAAGAGATACTGGCGGATCCATTGATAACACATATAGATTCCTAAAGGAATTTGGATCACTTAGTATTGCCACAAATGGTACAGTAACTATTACAACTGGTGCAGCTGATGAGGTATTTCCTTTCTCGACCGGCGCTTTAAATAGTACACAGGAAAGAGAAAATTTCTATGTGGTAATGCGAGGTACAGCAAACAGTGCAAGTCCTGTTGATA
>Ga0181563_10002718_pt1 | contig 17126 bp, 13 predicted proteins | sample 011ome_25_FD_133759 | JGI IMG/M metagenome (GOLD analysis project Ga0181563, IMG submission 133759) | Coastal salt marsh microbial communities from the Groves Creek Marsh, Skidaway Island, Georgia - 011512CT metaG (megahit assembly) | ecosystem: Environmental > Aquatic > Marine > Intertidal...
GACGACCTCGATCGATGACGACCTCGATCGACCGTTCGCGATATCGATCGATGACGACCTCGATCGATGACGACCTCGATCGATCGCGATCGATGACGATATCGATCGACATCGATCGCGATATCGATGAGTAGATAGTCTCGCGTCGGCACCTCGGCGCGCCTCGTCAGCGCGCGACGCGCCGTCGGGGCGATGGGGCGCGACGGCGGTGCAGACGACGACGTCACCGCGCGCGGCGGTGAGGAGGACGACGGTGGCGGTGCGGCGGCGGCAGCGGCGGCGCGCGCGCGCGCGGCGGCGGCGACGTCGTGTGTTCGATGTCGCGCGGCGCGCGCGGTGACGTACCGGTACGCCGATGGCGTCAAGGCGTGCGCGGCGTGCGCGGCGCCGCCGGTGCGCGGTGGTGGCGCGCAGGGCGAACGATGGCGCGCGCGTCGGTTGTGTGAGGCGTGCGTTGGGGGTGATCCCGCGCTCGCGGAGTGGTTTTGTGCGCAGGATGAGGTGGGTGAGAACGCGCGCGCGGGACATGGATAACGAGGTTATGGATAATGCGCGCGGTCGGTAACGCGCGCGGTTGGCGGGCGATGATGACGACGATGGCGCGCGTTCGATGCGTTCGATGGGTGTGATGTACTGACTGTTATGTTTGTGACGCGTGTGCGTGATTGTAGGCGTATTTGTGCGGGGCGTGTGACGCGCGCGTGCACGAGGCGAACGCCGTGGCGAAAAAGCACGAACGCGCGCGCGTGGGCGCGTACGACGCGGGAAGAGGCGACGCGAGCGGTGACGCGAGCGCGAGTGCGGCGATGCCGATGTCGACGGGTATATCTCATACACTCGATGGTGGCGGTGATGATGTCGACGATGACGATTTTAATGGGTTGGTGGATGATTATTTCACGCGCTCGTTGATGCGCGACGGGACGACGTTGCCCGCGGATGCGTTGGACGACGCGTTTTGGGATGAAAATTTACGAGATTTGGATGACGAGCAGTTTGACGATGATCCCACGGCACATTTTTTGCGCGATGAGCCGCGGCTTGATGACGTCGATGGTGACGAGGTGGTGAAGCTGAACGGTCGCGTCGTCGTCAAGGAGGATAGCGCGAACACGTCGGGGTTGATTTCGTCGGGCGAGCTCGAGGCGCTCGCGCGCGTGGGCGATTTCGCGGTGACGAGTTCGTATCTCGGTCCGATTTTAGATGACAGCGCGGTGAGATTTTTAGAGAACAATCCAACGTATGGCAAGTTTGATTCGCCGTCGCCGTCGAGTTCGAGCTTTCTCGAGGCGGAGTTTGACGGTTTGACTGGCAAGCTCGAACGAGCGCGCGTGCGCGTCAAGACGGAGGATGATGGCGATGCGACGATGGATGTTGGAACGAACGCGGCATTCGACAAATTGCGAGCGAATGCGGAGTGTAGTCAAGGTGAAAGCAAACCACCGCGACCGAACGGCATTGAGACGTCTGATGTCCCGCCGCCCGCGCACGACGGCGGCGGATGCGGCCCGCCATCCGGCGCTGAGACGTATGCGGGATTGCCGCAGCCACAAACGCGCCTCGAACGTCTCAGGCGATGGAAAGAAAAACGTAAGAATCGAAACTTTACCAAGGTGATTCGTTACCAATCACGCAAAGCGTGTGCCGATAGCCGGCCGCGGATCAAGGGGAAGTTTGTCAAGCTGTCCTCGGTGCCGAACTTGAACGCGTTGCGCGACTCCGCCGACGCTTCGGATGACGATGACGACGACGAGCGAGCAAATCAAGCAAAGGAGCGCGATCGTATCGCAGAGCTCGGGTTAGATAAGGGTCTACGTGCCCCGCCTGGGTTGACACGCATGAAGAAGGGGCTGGTTGCGTCTGCTTCAATGCCAGATTTTTCAATGTACGATATGTCTTGAGTACAAAAGCGCGCGCACGTGACGTTGATTCGCAAACTTGCATAAGTTGTGGAACGCGCAGCTGCAAATCTCCACATGTAACTCTATCATCGCATTGTTTCTTCAATACACGCGCGCTATACGCCGAAACGAAACGACCATTCTACAGTACGTGTACACGCTCCGTTTAAATACATTACAACTGTCGCCGACGCAGGCGCCGACTTACACCGGCGTCGGGTCATTCAACCCTTCGTCGGTTAAAAACGAATCGATACGATTCAAAAATGGCTCGAACTTCGACGACATCATCGACATCGCCTCATACGCCGCATCGCCGCCTAAAGATGCTATGAACGTCGACGTCGACGGCGGAAACGACAGCACCACCGAAAACGCCGTCTTACTCATCCATCCATGAAACGGCGCCAACGTCTGCTTATAGCTCGCATTTGACGCATCACCCACCTTCATCGCGCGATCACTTCCGAGCCTACGAAGCAAATCGCACGTAAATTCCAAGAATCGCTTCAACCAAAGCGTCCCGCGCGACACGCTCTTCGAACCGCTCGCCTCGCCTCGCGCCTTCTCCGCTCGAATCACATCCCACACCGCGATCACGCCGCCCCCAGATGCCATCGCAGCTTCACGAAGACGCTCAATGTTCCCTTTCACGTCGGATTTCGCCGGCGCGAACGCCACGCCGAGATTGTCAAGCACTGGGAGCACCAACGCGCAACAGTCACAGAATGCGAGCGCTTCGAGCGCATCGACGTCGAGCGCGTCGAGAGCGGCGATGATGGGATGCAACAACGTGAGCGACATGAGCGTGAACCTTTTCTTCGACGCGCGTATCGTAAACGCGTAGCGCACGTAAACGCGTCGCGCGAGCGAGCGACCTCGCCCGTCGCCAACTGAGGCTGGCTGTTCTTATCCACAACGACGTCACATCGCGCCGGCGACAATGTCGACGACGACGCGCGTTCTCGCCGCACCGTGCGCGCAATCGATGCGAAGCCACGCGTCGTCTCGTGCATCGCGATGCGCGCCGCGATGCGCGCGCGTTGTTCGCGCGGCGGGCACGAATGATGCCGCCGACGGCGCCGCAGAAGACTACGCTTTCGAAGGATCAATCTTACAAGACGTGCGAAAAGGACAAGGTGGGTTCGCAACGACGATGCGCGTGGCGGGAACGGAGAATGTGAGTGCGTCAGTGGCGGCCAAGCCCGTGGTCGGGGATATCGTGCGCATTTCGTTTGGCGTGGAGACGGCGGATGGCGAGGTGCTTCAAGACGTCGACGGCGCCGAAGCGGTGACGTTCGAAGTCGGTGCGAGCGATGTGATGGGTAATCCGTTATTTAAAGCGTTCGATGAGGCGGTGAGAAAGCTGGACGTTGGAGCGAGCGCGACGGTGGCGGCGAGTGGGGGAGAGTACGATCCGAATTTGTTATTCGCGGTGCCGAGCGGACACGAGGAAATTTTACGCCTGCGCGCCGAGTGGGCCGACCGTGGAGGATTCGTTGAAGGGCTCACGGTGACGTTAGCCAACGGCGAGCCGGCGGTAGTTCGTGCGATTGATGACACCAAGGTCATGCTCGACGCCAATCACCCATTTGCGGGTTCGGATGTTTTGTTTAAAGTGCGTCTTTTGGGCGTCAACGACGAAGAGGATGTGGCTTCGGCGTAGTTATTTATTGCTTGTTCTCAGTGCTGGTGGTTGTTGCGCAACATAGCGCGCGCTCGTAGCTCATATTCATACTATTACATTCATTTTACTACGAGTACGAGTCCGCGAGTCGTTTGGTTTGCAACCTTTCACGACGTGGTCGTCGCGCCGGTGCCAACGTCTCTGGAGCCAGCCTCGCGGCCAGAGCGACACTCACCGCCTCGCACATCTTCGCACGCGATGTCCCGCCGCCGCGTCTCCGAGCTCGCAAAATTAGCTCTCGGTACGCGCGCGAGCGCATGCGGTGTCGCCCCATCCTTAGCGCGAACGACACCCCTCGCTCCACGCTCCGCGCCCGGCGTCGTTGCCCACCGCGCGTCAAACTTTCGAACTCCCTCGCGCGGCTTCGCCGCCGACGCGTCGCAGGGCCCACCGAAGCCACACCCTGATGGTATGCCACGCTTTCCTGAGCTCTCCGTTCCGGGCGCGCTGCGAGCGGCAGATTACGTCGGTACGGGCGCGTTCGCGATGACGGGGAGCCTCCTCGCGGCGTCCGCAGGCATGGACGCGTTTGGGTGCACAGTGATCGGCACAATTACCGCCGTGGGCGGGGGCACCATTCGAGACGTACTTCTTGGCCAGGGCCGCCGAGCGTTTTGGATGGAGGAGCAAGAATATCTATGGATTGCCGCTGGGGTGGCGTTGGCGACGTTTTTCGGGTGGGAACGCGCCAAGACGACGTTTGGGTTCAAGGATGATGATTATTGGATCGAGGCTCTCGATGCGCTCGGCGTCGGCGCGTTTTGTGTGATTGGTGCGCAAAATGGTATTCGTGCGGGCGTGCCGGTGATTGCGCAAGTGCTGTGCGGCGTGATGACGGCGACGTTTGGCGGGGCGGTTCGGGACGTCTTCGTCGGGCGGCCGACGCGGATTTTGCATTCGTACGCTGACATTTACGCGACCGCCGCCGCGGGCGGAGCGTTGGCGTACATCGCGGCGCGCGCCGTGGGTATGCCACCAGCGCTGCGTATACTATCGGGCGTCGGCGCGGGTATTGGTATTCGAGTCGCCGCGGATACGTATGACATTCGATTGCCAGTGTACGCGAGCACGCCGGCGCGTCAAAAAGCCGCTGAAAAGGGCGACAAGCGGTGGTCGTAGACCACATAGACACCGAGAGGGGCTCTCTCAAATTGAAGTTTTTTAATTCATTGTACAACACGCGCAACGTCGTATAGATATTATTCGGGCTTTACCAGGCCTTGCGTGCACTCGATGGCTTTCCATTCGGCGCGCGTCTCGGCATCCATCGCATTAAACGCCGGATACTGCTCTTTCACCACGCACCGTTCCCCGTTCGCGATATACGCGTCAAGCATTTTTCCCTTGGGCGTCGAGCTCGCCGGCATAGGCGACTGCGACCAAGTCAATCCTTTTGCGTCTACGTATTCTTTTTGCGACGCGATGATGACATCGTTGTTCATCAACTGTGCGAACGAGTTCGTGTGCCCTTTATGATCGCGCTTGTATCTCGGAAAGTATTCCGCCGCAAACGTTTGGTATGCATCGACGTCTCCCGTGCCGTCGCGAAGCAACGCGCGCTGGTAGTTGAGCATCGTCGTCGTGTCCTTGATATAGTCGCCAGCCAGCGTCGCGGCACGCGAGCGCGCGGGCGCGACGAACGCCGCGGTAGGAGCGAGGATAAGCGCCATGGCGGTGCGTCGCGAGTGCGTCTGCGCGCTCGGCGCGCGCGCAGTGGCGCGAGCGGGGACGGTGGCGTGCATGACGCGCGTGCGAGCGACTGACGTTGCGAATGGATAACTGCTGCTGCTATTTCAATACGAGCGTGCTGCTAGTGTGCTATGATGTCTAAAATGCGTGCGCACGGTGCGCTAAAAATTAATTGATCGTACGAGATCGAGTGCCGATACTGTCGGTGTGGTATCGACGTTTTCTTGTTGCGGTTTCAGTTTGTTCTTGCCACCCTTTTTGCGACCGCGCTTCTTTGGAGCCTCGAGCGGCGGCTCCTCGACTTCGTCTGAAGGCTTGTCGTTTGTTCGATCTAAGTGCGAAAGCAAATTGGCAAATCCTTGCTGTTCTTCAAATTTGAGCTTTTTAAGAGCCTGTTGTTCAATGTATCGCACGCCTTCGCCTGACATATTCATCGCCTTGGCGACCGTCGAGAGCGACTGAGGTTCGCCGACGAGTCCAAATCGGTGTTTCAAAACATACTGCTCCTTTGCGGCGAGTGTTTCAAATGCTCGGCGAAGGTCGTCGCGAAGGAATTCGCGTTCGACATCACACATCATCATTTCTACACCACCATTGGCGTTTTCGAACATGGAGATGTCTGCGTCGTACAGCTCGACGTCCCCGCTGCGGCCAGTGACATCCAGACTCAGCGGCACCGCGCACAGCTGATCTAATTCCTGAAGCTTTTGAACTGTGAACTCTACTTTTGATGAAGACGACACCGTCGACGAGGTTTCAATTGGTATCGTACCATCGTTCAGGTTCATTTGCCTGACGGCTTGCTGTTTTTTGTTTTGCACGTAGTCAGGCAGGCGAATGACGCGTCCATTAGCGTACATGCCTCGCATGGTAGTTTGCCAAATCCAAGCGTTCGCATATGTGCTGAATTTATACCCTTTGCTAGGGTCAAACTTTTCACTGGCTCGAATGAGCCCAGCCGCGCCTTCGTGCACGAAATCTTGCTGAGTCATCGTGCCTTTATCTGATGACGAAACTTGATGAAACAGCTTGATGCCGACGCGCGCCGCCAAGCCCATGTTGCGTTGCACAAGCTTCTTACGCGCCATCTTTCCGGCGCGGATGGCGCCACGTAACTCTATGATACTATTATACCCCGCACGGGAAGCCCATGCGATCTCTCGCGCGCGTTTTATCTCCTTGGCGAAACGTTCGCGCTCAGCCAATACTTCTATAGCGCCCTTCGTCGCGACTTCCTCCAATCGTACCGTCTCGTCCTCATCCTTCATCAGCTCCTCGAGGCGTTCAAGGCGTAATAATTCCTTGATAGCAGCGCATAATTCCGCCTCTTCATCGCTGTCTAGCCTGGTAGAAGTATCGCTCGCAGTGCCTCGCGCATCCTTCTTCGCCTTGGCCCAACGCTCGCCCGAGCTCACCGCCCGCCGCCGCCCAACGGCTCCTTTCACCCGACCACCATTCGTCACTGGTGTTGGCGTCGTCGTACTTGTTGTCGCGTTACGTCGCCGACTCGCGCGCGCGTTCACCGACGTCGACGTCTCCTCGCCCGTCTTCGCTCGCGTCTTGATGGTTCTCGTCGCCTTGACGCGTTCCTCGCCGTCAATCACACGCTCCACGGGCGCGCCATCGCCATCGCCACCCGTGACATCGTCGTCGTGTGTCTGCGTCGACCGGTCAAACGCGCTGGTGCCGTCCTCGATCGTCGCATCGCGCGCGGCGGCCGGGCGAACGCGCGCCCTCTGAGTGCGCGGCGCCTGAGGTTTCCCGCGCCCTGTGCGCCGGACTGCGGCGCCGCATACGCCTATACCGACCCGCGTGGACGACGCGGATGTCGGCGACGCCCATACGTGCGCCATCGCGCGCGTTCGCTGCGCGTGCGTCGGGATGTGCGGGAGAAAATAGGGGGCACGCGTCTGGGCACCACCCTGTGGAGGATAAAATCGCGCGGCTTACAACGCGCGAAGCGGCGAGTCATAATAGTGTACGATAAATCACAAAGTGCGGTATAAATCATTCGATTTGATGTAGTCGCTGACGCGTTGTCGCCATTTATCCCGCGAGGATGAAGGATCGACGCCAAAGGCGACGGCGGCGGCGACATCGACGGCGGAGCGGGCGATGCGGTCGACGGGTGGGTACACGGCGCCAGAGGCGAATAATTTGGAGTCTACAGATTCCGCCAAGGCTTCAGCGGCGTTGAGGAACATTTCAGGCGTGACCTCTGCGGCATTGCTGACGATGGTACCGAGCGCGATTGCGGGGAAGATGAATGCATTGTTGGCGAATCCAGGGGCAAATGTAACGCCCGGCTTGTATTCCACCGGGGCGAAACGCGTTCCGCTCGCAAAAATAGCTCGGCCTTGACTCCACTCGTACGCCTGCTGCGCGGTGCATTCTGCCTTTGACGTAGGGTTAGACAAGGCGAAAATGATAGGCTGTTCGTTGATTCTGCTCATCTCGCTCACGACTTGTTTCGTGAATGCACCAGCGACGGCGGCGGCGCCGACGAGCGCGGTGGGCTGGATGCGCGCAATAGCCGTCGCTAAATCATTCGTGTTCTCTGCGTCTTGTGCAAACTGCAATTTATCCTCGCTTAGCTCCGCCGCACGCGCACGTGTGACCAAGCCTTTGGAGTCGAACAACCATACGCGCTTTCGCGCTTCGGCTTCATCGACGCCGCGGCGTTGTAACGCTCTAACAAAGAGCTCCGCCGCACCTATATTTGCCTGACCGGCACCAAAAAATAATACACGCTGCCGGGTAATATCGCTATTATTTATCGCACGTACCGACGCTAATAAGCCGCTCACCGTCACCGCAGCTGTGCCTTGAATGTCGTCGTTGTACGTCACGACGCCAGATTTCGCCTGAAACTTTCGCAACACTCTAAACGCATTCCTGGGTGCAAAATCTTCCCAATGAATAATCGTATTCGGTCCATACCGTTCTCGCACCGCACTGACGACTTCTTCGATCAGTGCATCATACGCCTCACCTCGCTCGCGCTCACGACGCAATCCAATGTACAACGGATCTTGGAGCAACGTTTTATTGTTCGTCCCGGTATCAATGTGAATCGGCAACAACCCACTCGGAGGTACCCCACACGCGGCGTACACCATGCTCTTCCCGGCGCTGATACCCATACCATTAGCCCCTTGATCACCCAAGCCTAAAATCCTCTCACCGTCGGTAATGACCGCGATGACGACGTCGTTGGTCGGCCAATTGCGCACGAGCTTCTTCACGTTCCCTTTGTCGCCCAGTCCCACCCAAAGCCCGAGCGGCCGCTGCGTGAGTGTGCCAAACTTCACGCACGCCTCGCCCACTGTCGGGGTGTATAATATCGGTAACAGCGTCTCCGTGTCTGTTCGTAATAATTTATAAAACGTGCGCTCGTCGCTCGTCTGCAACGCCACGAGCTGCTTATACTTTGCAAACGGCGTCTCGCACTGCTCCAGCGCCGCGCGCGCGCGCGCCATTTCCACCGCATCATCCGCGACACCGCTCGGAAGCAGGCCAGACAGACCCTTGCGATCACGCGCGGCGGTGGCTAAGCCGTGGTAGTTGGAGGCGTCCCGTAACGTCGCGTACCCCGGGCCGACGACGCGCGGCGTCGGGACCTTTGCCGCGACGCGCTCCGCCGCGCGCGTCGACGCGCGCACGGGCGACGCCTCCGCGCCCTGAGGCGGTGGCGCCGCGACGATGATTGATGCGCCGATGGCGGCGGTGAGCATGGCGCGACGCGACGGGGCGAGCGGCGGCGGCGGTGGTGGTGCTCGCTCGTCGGCGTCGGCAGCCGCGCGCGGGACGACGGCTCCGCGAACGGCGCGACGACGAGACCAACGACGACCAGTGGCGTGCGTCGCCACGCATGCACTTTGCGCGCCGCACGACATGTGCGCACCTGTACAAAAATTCGGCGCGCGCACGTTTGACGATTGCATCGTTTCTTTGATTGTTTGTTATTACCGCGTAGACGCCGCGTCAGCGTTGTTGATGTCTAACGGTGGCGGTGACGATCGTCGCCAGCGCGAGCCACACGATCCAGAGGAGATATAAAAACAAGACGTTTCCTCGCACGCTACCGCGAATGTCATAGTATCCAGTGATGCCTTCTAACGCGCCGTCGGCATCGAGAAAGACAGACGGTTCGGCGCGCTTGAAATGATTGAGCATTTGCGCCTGCCATCCGTACCGCACGAATAACGTCGGCGGCCAGAAGCTCCATCCGCGCGGTACGTCTTCGGCGTGTAAAAGCAACCCGGCGAATAATATTTGCAACACGTTATAGACGGGTAAGATGGCGTTGGCGGCGTCGACGTCGCGAGCGACGGCGGCGCACGCGTACGCGATAGCCGCGCCGCATTGCTGCACGCCAAAGTACGTCAACCAATCCACGGCAAAGTTTCCAATGAGTCCGACTGCGTTGTACACAATCGTCGTCGCGAGAAGCGATACGACAAACGCCGCGATGGCTTCTTCGATTACCTTGTACGTGATGTACGCCAATAGCGGATAGCAGCCATCATCTAATTCGCGGTAGAGCAACGGGCGCTCCATTAAAATGGATGGCAGGTACGCGCCCGCCGCAAACGCCGGGAGCACATTATTCATGAATAGCATGTTACTCACGTTGATTTGTGACGCGAGGGACATTGATTTCCCTTGATTCCAATACATGGTGGCCATGACGACGGCAAAGATGAGATGACCTGCGCATCGTGCGCCGACGAATTGCGCGTTGCGGTAATTCCTCGACGTGCGGTATTTTAACAGCGTCCACACGGCGTTGACGAAAGAACTTTGCGCCGGCGCTTCAGCGAGGACACTCGACAGCGAGGACGATGTGTCGCCGATAGATTTCCTGTGCACGACATCCTTGATGTATTTACGCACTTCATCACGATTGCGTTTGTGATGAAACGATTGCGCAAACTCGCGCGGGAAATCCGCGGCGTCATCCGCGGCGGTGCTGATTAAAAAGTCTGCAAAGTTGTCGTTTGGATCGAAGAAGTACCCCAGTGAGTAAAAGTACGTCTCCGCGCCCTCTTCGCCGAACAGTGGGCCGGCATAGCTGACTCGGCCACCCTTCAACATTAACAAGCGATCGAATTGCCGAAACGCTTCAGAGCTCGGGGAATGGATAGTGGCGATGACGGCGACGCCGTCTTCGTCGGCGAATTTCCGAATGACGCGCATCAAGTCGTACGACGTCTTTGAATCCAACCCACTCGTGGGTTCATCGAGAAACAACACCCGTGGCTGCGTGACGAGTGAGATACCAATATTCACGCGCTTGGCTTGTCCACCAGACACGCCGCGAGATAAAGCGCTGCCGACGATGACATCCGCGCACGAACGCAGGCGTAAATCGTCGAGCAACCGTTCGACGTGCGCCTCTCGCTCTTTTGCGCTTACATCCGGCCCACCTTTAAGTTGCGCTTGATACATCAGCGTCTCACGCACCGTAAGCGAAGGTAACAAACAATCAAACTGTTCAACATACGCCGCACACGTCTTCAGCGCGGCTTTACTCGCAGGTTCGTCGCCGACGACGACGCGCCCGCGCAAGTACCCTTGCGTCTTGCGTCCGCTCACGACATCCAGCAGCGTCGTCTTCCCCGCCCCCGACGGACCCATGAGCGCTGATATTTTCCCAGACGGAAACACCGCGCTGACATCATCGAGCAATCGCACGCGCGCGTGCGCATCGCCGCGCTTACGCACCTCGTACGTCACCTCGTGCACGACCACCGCGAGCGGACGCCTCGACGTCGTCTTCAACCCGGCGTCCACAATCGCACCCTCATCCGCACCACACGCCCCGATGCTCGACGTAAACCGCCGACGCAACGCATCCTTCTCGAGCTCGAACACATCCACGACGACGCCGCGATCGCCATCCGGAGCCGCGCCATCGATCGCGCAGCCGTCACCGTCACCGTCACCCGCGCCAGCGACCACGCCACCCTCGCGCCTTCCATCGCCGTCCTCCTTACCACCCATGCGCCGCGCCGCGCGTTTCACGGCGTCTGCGCCGCGAACACCACGAAACCCGTCATCCCCGAACGCCATCGCCGTCCTCGGCGTGCGCGGCGTCGCCCCGCGCGCGCGAATGTGACGCTGATGCGTTTTTCCTCAAGGGAGACGAACAGTCGCGCCGCACACGGCGGTCCACGTATTCGGTGTCCTCGAGCGTGGCCACTCTGGTGGTTGGTTTAAACGGCGCCGCGCGTCAATCACCGCGCGCGCGACGGACGTGCGCGCGCCCGATGACGCACGCGGACGCGCACGTGCACGCCCTCGTGCGCCGCCTCGTGCTCGCCGAGTTCGCGCCGCGCGATGGCGACGACGTCAGCGTCAGCGTCGACGCGCGCGCGATCGATGCGCAGGTGCGGTACGCGCACCGAGTGTTGGGCTCCACCTTGGGCGCGTCGCATCCGTCGACGTCGACGTCGCGCGGCGATGGTGACGACGGGGCGGAGGAGCGCGATGTGGTTGGGAGGATTGTGCGGCGCGTCACGCGCGCGCGGGGGGCGGCGGCGGGGGCGGAGGTTGGGGAGCTGTGCGAACGCGCGCGGGCGAGAGGCGGGTGGACGCGGAGAGCGCGCGCGTTGCGGGCGTTGTTGGCGATTTCTGAGGATGTCGCCGCGGGTGGGGGGGCGACGGGTGGGGTGATGGTGTCGTCATCGATGTCGTCGATATCGTCGATGTCGAGCGCGAGGGTGGAGGGCGCGCGCGGTGGGGTGGTGCCGAGGTTGGATTTGGAAGTCAAAGCGAAGGCGTTGGCGCGAGACGCGCGAGGCGGGAACGTTGACTCGACCATAGTGGACGCGCGCGTCACCGCGCGGGCGCTGGCGGGTGGTGCACACGGGGCGTTAGGGTTACATTCTGTCGGTCGGCGTGCGGATGCGTATCGAACGCTGAAGATTGAGCGCGCGGCGACGGGGGAGTGCGACGAACACGAATTGGTCCGCGACGTGCTCTTCGCTTGTCAGGGCATAGACGGGGAGTTTGTCAAGTTCTCCGTCGCTGAACAGAGCTACGTGATTGCACCGAACGTGAATGTCTCTGCGGGGCGAAGAAACTTGATCAAGTGCTTGACCGAGGTGGGGTGGCTATTTAAAAAGGTGAAGAACGCGCTGGGAGACGACGGCGCCGCGGGCGTGTCTATGGAAAACGGCGAGGGAAGTACGCGGCAGGCGTTCCGCGCCGCGCTTCAACGCGAGTTAGCGGATTACTACAAACTCATCGCCGTGCTCGAGGCACAGGCGCAAGTTCCCATCGTGGCGTATTTGTCGGATCAGCAAAGCAAGGCGGCGACAAACGGCGACAGTTATTTGACATTGCGACGATTATTCGTGTGGCTCGCTGAGCCTTTGAAGACACTCCGCACGCTCGCCGTCATGGTAGATGCGACGCATAACAAGCGCGGCGGTGCAGCTTTATCAGCAATGTACAAGTTTTCTAGACACGGGGATCCGACGTCAACAGCTCTCGTGCGCAGAATTTTGAGCGCCAGCGCCGCGCCGCTCCTCGGCATGATTCAACGCTGGACCGTTAGTGGTGAACTTGAAGACCCATGTCGGGAGTTCTTCGTGGCAGTTGATTACTCTGTTCACGATAACGATTTGTGGCGACGCAAGTATACCTTCGATGAGGACATGTTACCGCCGTTTATGACGCGCGAACAAGCACATAGCGTACTTCGACTCGGCAAGAGTATCAACTTCTTACGCCGCTGCTGTGATGACGCGACGTGGTCTGTCGAACGCGCGGACATTTTAAACGCCGTTGAAAAAGCTGGGGGCTTGCAGTTTGAAAACCCAGAAGGATTGGAAGTGCTGATTGCCGAGGGTAAGGCACGCGTTGACACAGCGGTGCGCAGAGTACTGTTTGACCGTTACAAGCTTGGCGAGCATTGCAAGGCGTTGAAGCGATATTTGTTACTCGGACAAGGGGACTTACACGAATGCTTAATGGACCTCATTGGGCCGAGCTTGAATCAACCAGCGAACACACTGAGCGCGTTCAAGTTGGCGGGCACCCTTGAGCAGGCGGTGCGCAGTAGCAGCGCGCAAACCGATTCCTCGGAATTCCTCGATCGACTTCGCGTTCGTCTCATGGCGCACCTGAACGAAGAAGTCGGCTGGGATGTGTTTACATTGGAATACACGCTCACACCGCCGTTAACAACCATATTCACCGAGCACGCGATGAGCAAGTATCTTCGAGTGTTCAACTTTTTATGGCGATTGAAGCGCGTCGAACATGCTTTATGCTCAACTTGGCAGACGATGAAGCCTACGGTGACGCACGTGCTCTCGAGAGACGCGGTAAATGGGGCAACGGGCGGGATTTTGGCTGATATGTTGCGTCGATGTCACTCCTTGCGAGGTGAGATGCACAACTTTATGTCAAACTTTCAGTATTACGTCATGTTTGAGATCCTGGAGACGTCGTGGGCGGAGTTTGAACAAGCCATGGAGGAGTCTAAGGATTTGGATGCAATCATAGCCTCGCATGACGTCTTCTTGGATACAGTTGTTCAGAAAGCTCTCCTCGGATCCAAGTCTCAGCTCGTCCTTCAAACGCTTTACTCTTTGTTTGAAGTCATGATGGCATTTCGCGAATTCGCTGACGAACTCTACGATTTAGCCACTGAAGTCGTCGCAAAGAAAGCTGCTGCACGCGCGCGCATCGCCGAACGTGAGAAAAACCAACAGTGGGGTACAATGGTTGGCGAAGATTCCACCGCTGAGGACTTTTTAGACAAGGACGCCGTCCACGATATGAAGCGCCGCCTTAGCGATTTGGCCGCGCTGTATTCTCGCCAAGTGGATGGTTTTTTGAACTTGCTCCCACTACAAACCCACGTGGACGTCCAGTTCTTGTTGTTCAGGCTAGACTTTAGCGAGTACTACGCATCCAAGGGCGTCGGCCCGGGCGATGTCGCCATGTTAACTTAGGTCGTCGACGTTCTTGTAACTAAAAAATCCGCGACGCGACCGTCAGACACACAGAAATACTCCGAAAATTGCCCTCTCTCTGTTCAACGTTCCGCACACTTTGACGCGCGCTTATTCGCAACCATGGGTGGCGGTCCTTCGAAACAATCCAAACCTCGCGCGGTGATCATCATCTTCGGCCCGCCGGGCGCCGGTAAAGGTGCGCGACGCGCGATTCGTCGCGATGGATTACTCGGTCAGCGCTGCCGACTGCGCGCACAAGATGTGCCGACGTGATCAACGACTGACGCGCATGAAACGTTCTCTTTTCCACGCGCAGGCACGCAAGCACCGAAGATCACAGAGGCGTTGAATATTCCGCAGTTGTCGACTGGGGATATGTTGCGCGCCGCGGTCGCGGCGGGAACGGATGTCGGAAAGAAGGCGAAAGCCGCAATGGATACCGGCGGACTCGTGACGGATGATATTGTCGTGGCGATCATTCGAGACCGCATAAAGGAGAAAGACTGCGCGAATGGGTTTATTTTGGATGGGTTCCCACGCACGTTGGAGCAGGCGAGAAAACTTGATGATATGTTGAAGAGCAGTGGGGAAGCCGTGGATGTGGTGATTTCTCTTGAAGTCGCGGACGAGTTACTCGAAAAGCGCATCTGCGGTCGATGGATTCACAAGGCGAGCGGGCGATCGTACCACGCTGACTTCAACCCGCCGAAGAGCTTGAAGCAAGCCAAGGGTAAGACTGCCAAGCCGAAGCGAATGTTTGACGACGTGACAGGCGAGCCGTTGGAGCAACGTTCCGACGACACGAAGGAGGCGCTCACGGCGCGATTAGAGGCGTACCATAAACAAACTGTGCCGATTTTGACGCACTACAAGGATCAAGTTGTTGCTATTGATGCCGCCCGAGATATGGACGCCGTGTGGAAGTCCATCGACGCCGTGTTGCCGCGAAAGTAAAATCTTCGCGTTTCGTTGAAAAGCGACGCGTCACATCAATACACGCCCGCACCGCGCTCAAGCGCACGATAATAATCTTTAGCCGTTCATTAATATTACGATGAAACGCATCAACCGTGTTAACCACGTGCACGTACGCATTGACGAAATGGATTTCCGGGTAAAGACCGAAAGTGAAAATATGTACAAAGTGAATATGTGCTACGGCGCTCAGACTAAACCAAAGACGCTCTCTTGACTAAATGAGACAGTTCGAGCGTGTTTAGTTGATCGAGACCGGGCGATCGTAAATCCACGAGAACGTTTCCTTGGCCGGCGGCTTCTTAGCAGCCTTCTTGGCGGCAAAGTCCACCAACTTGCGGATGCGGTTCGGTTGCTTCATGAGGTACTCTTGTGCTGCGGCGGCTTCGCCGCTCAAGCCTTGAAGGTGTTCGATATCCCAACGCTTGATCAAGTGCTCCATGATGTCGGCGTAGTCGTGACCAGTGTATACACCAGTGCGTTCGGCGACAGCCGCGAAATCGTTGAAGAGATCACGGCCCGTGCGATCCTTGTGTTGGCCGTCGCACATCATGTGCGCCGGCATTGTAATTTGCTTCTCCATCATATCGGCAAAAGCAAGCACGGCTCCGTCCGGATCACGCTTTAACACTTCATCGATGATGCGCTGGTACGCGATTTCGTGGCGACCTTCGTCAGCGGCGATGATACCGCACATCTTGGCAAACGCCGGGTCCCCGGCTTCCTTGGCCAAGCGCGCCGTGTTCCCGTGGGAAATCTTAGTCGCGCGCTCTTGGAAAGACGTGTACACAAAGCCCAAGTACGGGTTGTTGTCCGTCTTCGGGTTCATGCCGCTACCAATGAGCTTTTGGATCGTCGTCTCAACCGGCTTCATGTTCACCTTACCCGTGCACCACAAGTACTTGTTCATGAGGTCGCCGTGACGGTTTTCCTCGGCGGTCCACTTGCGCGTCCACTGCGCCCACGGCGTGTCGTCCGCACCAGTCGTATCCGCCGTACCCTCAAGCGTATTCAACATGTTCATGTACGTCGGCAACGCCTCCTCGGTAATCATATCACCGACGAGAACGACGAAGAGATCGTCGGGAATGTTCGCCGCGCGCTTGCGGATCTCAGCCACCTACGTTCAAACGCGAACGCGCGCGCGCGTCAGTCTACACGCACATAATTCGCACATCACGCATCACAAAACAACAAAAAACATTCCTTCACACACACACCACCCGCATCACGCACGCCCTTACGCGCACGCGCGCGCACACCCAGCGCCAAACGTCCTTATCCCCGACCCTCACCCTAAATCCGCCTTCGCGTTCGCGCTCGCGCTCGCGCGCGCTCGCGCTCTCACGCCCACGCACCTCATCCAAAAAATCCACAGACGACGGATCAGGCAAATAATCCTGCGGCTGCCAATTCGTATTCGGATCCTTCAACAACCCACTGAGCTCGCCCGCGGCGAACGCCCCCATGTCCTCGATCACCTCGGCGCGCTTCGCGCTGAGCCCGCGCATGTCGGTGTCGGGCACGAGAATCCGCGGCGACGACACCGCCTTGGTCCTCGTCGTCGCCGTGCGCGTCGGCATCTTCGCCATCCGCGTCGTCGTCGTCGTCATCGACGGTGTCGCGCGCATCGTCGTCGTCGTCGTCATCATCGCGTCGCGCAGTCGAGGGCACGCACGCACGCGCGCGCGCGCGCCGACCGCGCCCACGCCCGTCCCGCGCGACATCGATCGATATTATCGATCGATCGATCGATGGATCGACATCGATGGATCGACATCGATGGATCGATGTCGATGTCGATGTCGCGCCCTCCTCTGGTTGGGATCGGTCGATGTTGTGTGTGGTCATATCGACCAATCCCGACCGCGCGCGTCGAGTCCCCTGTCCCACATCACGCCC
>Ga0181563_10002720_pt1 | contig 17114 bp, 18 predicted proteins | sample 011ome_25_FD_133759 | JGI IMG/M metagenome (GOLD analysis project Ga0181563, IMG submission 133759) | Coastal salt marsh microbial communities from the Groves Creek Marsh, Skidaway Island, Georgia - 011512CT metaG (megahit assembly) | ecosystem: Environmental > Aquatic > Marine > Intertidal...
CTGCTGCGCAAGTACGACGTTTTCCAGTACCTGTTTCCCGCGACTGCTGACGCACTGCAGGATGGCAACCCGCACATGGAAGAACTGCTGTACAAGGCCTTTGAAAGTACCGACAATCGCATCAGGGACCTGAAAAGCGTGACACCGGCCTACCTGCTGGCAGCCATTCTCTGGCCGGCACTGGACCGTGAGTACAAAATCAACCTGAACCGGAAAATGCCTCCCATGGTGGCCATGCACCAGGCCGCCCAGACCGTTATCAGCGAGCAGGTCTCCCGCATCTCCATTCCCAAACGTTTCAGTATTCCCATGCGGGAAATCTGGGAGTTCCAGCTACGCCTGCCACGACGCAAGCGCGCCTGGACCCTGCTGAACAACAGGCGTTTTCGTGCTGCCTATGATTTTGTCCTGCTCAGGGAACAAGCCGGTGAAGACCTGGACGGACTGGGCGACTGGTGGACACAATTCCAGGCGGCAGACAGAAGTGAGCAGGATAAAATGATGTCCTCGATCCACGGCAACAGGCAACATTCAAAAAGCGGCAAACGCAGAGTAAAATCCCGTAGAAACAAACGGGGGCAGGATTCGAAAAGTTCGTGACAGGCTTGCCTGGTTTGTCAGGCAGACTGACCCGGGGTCGACTTTTTCACCAGTTTCAGCAGCAGCGGTAATACATTGGCACAAGACATCAACAAAACCAGCTCCATTCCCCGGTATATCGCTGTTGAAGGCCCGATAGGAGTCGGCAAGACCAGTCTCGCCAAACGCCTGGCCAAGAGCTTCAACTACGAGATCCTGCTGGAAAAAAGCGAGGACAATCCATTCCTCGAGCGTTTCTATCATGACCAGAAGCAAATGGCGCTGGCTACCCAGCTGTTTTTCCTGTTCCAGCGCGCCCAGCAAATACAGGACCTGCGCCAGGACGACATGTTTGAGCCGGTTCGTGTTGCTGACTTTTTGATGGAAAAAGACCGCCTGTTTGCACGCCAGAACCTGGATAATGATGAATTCGAACTCTACGAAAAGGTCTACGAACACCTGACTATTGATGCTCCGCATCCGGACCTGGTGATTTACCTGCAGGCCCCGGTAGATACCTTGCTGGAACGCATTCAAAAACGCGGCATAGCGGCAGAACAACTGATTGAGAAGGATTACCTGGAAAACCTGATCGATGCCTACACCCGGTTTTTTCACTATTACGATAAAAGCACCCTGTTGATGGTGAACAGTACTGAAATTGACCTGGTCAACAATGATGCCGATTATGAGCAGCTTCTGGACTACATCCTGACCACCCGCAAGGGCAGCCGTAATTACTTCAACCCCAAGCCTACTTTGCTCTGACACATTGCTTTAACTGCGCAATTTGACCATGATTGCTGCCCGGCAAGGCTGGACAGGCGCCGGTGCTTTCTGAAAACATACTGAAAAACAAAAACGGATCTTCACGCTCTTGAAAAACGTCACCGCCAATACACTGCAGAAACTCAAGGCAAACGGCGAAAAGTTTGCCTGCCTGACCTGTTATGACGCTCTTTTCGCCGGTTTGTATGGCGAAGCCGGGGTGGAAGTCATACTCGTGGGTGATTCACTGGGCATGGTCATCCAGGGGCATGACACGACCCTGCCTGTCACCATGGAGGATGTGATCTACCACATGCAGTGTGTCAAACGCGGCAGCAAGGGGTCATTACTGATTGCCGACCTGCCTTTCATGTCCTACGCCTCGGAAGCCCAGACCCTGGAAAATGCCGCGCGCCTGATGCGTGCCGGTGCCCAGATGGTCAAGCTGGAAGGTGGCGCCTGGATTGCCGAATCCACGCGTCTGCTTGCCGAGCGCGGAATTCCCGTGTGTTCCCATATGGGCCTGACACCACAATCAGTGAACCGTATTGGTGGTTTCCTGGTCCAGGGCCGTGATCCTGACCAGGCAGATGCCATGATCGAGGAAGCCCGCCTGCTGGAAGCCGCCGGTGCCAGTTGCCTGCTGCTTGAATCAGTGCCTGGCTCTCTGGCAAGCACCATTTCCAAGGCACTGACCATTCCGGTAATCGGCATTGGCGCCGGCCCTGATGTCGACGGCCAGATCATGGTGCTGCATGACCTGCTTGGCATATCCCCGATCACACCCAGGTTTGTCAGGAATTTCCTGGCCGATTCCAGTGACGGCATTCGCGGCGCCATCGCCGACTATGTCAGCGCCGTCAAGGCCGGCACCTTTCCTGGTCCCGAACACTCCTACCAGTAAGCCCGGTCCCCGGCCATGCAGATACATGAGACACGGGATGCCCTTGATAAGGCGCTGGCGCCACTGAGACAGGCTGGCCAACGTATTGGCCTTGTCCCGACCATGGGTAACCTGCACGCAGGCCACCTGGCCCTGGTTGAAGCGGCGAAAGCGGATTGCGATCATGTGCTGGCAACAATCTTTGTTAATCCGCTGCAGTTCGGCCCGGCCGAAGACCTGGATGCCTATCCGAAAACTCCCCGGGAAGATATTCAACAACTGGAGCAAGCCGGCTGCCACAGCGTGTTCATCCCTGCTACCTCTGAAATGTACCCGACAGGGCTGGAAAACCAGACCCTGGTCACGGTACCAGGCCTGTCAGAACGCCATTGCGGTGCCAGCAGGCCCGGTCATTTTGCGGGCGTCTGTACCATCGTAAGCAAGTTGTTCAACATGACGCAGCCTGACAAGGCCTATTTCGGTGAAAAGGATTTCCAGCAGCTGCAGGTCATTCGCAAAATGGCAACAGACCTGTGTATGCCCCTTGAGGTGATCGGTGTTCCGATAGCCAGGAACGACAAGGGACTGGCATTGAGTTCACGCAATAGCTACCTCAGCGCCAGTGAACTGGAGAAAGCACCCGAATTGCAACGCCAGTTGCGCCAGGCTGCACAGGCCATTGCACAAGGAGCAACGAACTTTAACAACCTGCAAGAGGAAGCCACGGCAGCACTCAATAGTGCCGGCTTTGACACCGATTACTTCACTGTCTGCCATGCACAGACCCTGGAACCGGCCGAACCCGCAGACACCGACCTGGTCATTCTCGCCGCAGCCTGGCTCGGAAAAACCCGGCTCATCGACAATATCAGGATCAGACCCGACCCCTGAGCCGCTTTATTTATTATTTCCAGTACCCTAGTATTAGCCCCCTCTCCGCAAGGTAAATTCACCAAATCTTCAGGACTTTCATGCGAATAGGCATTCTTTCCAGAAACCGTAATCTGTATTCAACCCGCAGGCTTGTAGAAGCCGCCAAGGAACGGGGACATGAGGTGCGTGTTGTTGATGTACTCAAGTGTTACATGAACATCACGGCCAACGATCCTACCGTGTTTTACCAGCGCAATTCCTCGGTCGTCGAGGAACTCAATTTCGATGCCGTGATTCCCCGCATCGGTGCCAGTGTGACAGCCTATGGTTGTGCGGTATTAAGACAATTCGAGGTGGGGCATGTTTACTCCATCAACGAATCCATCGCCATCACCCGCTCAAGGGACAAACTGCGTGCACATCAGCTGCTTGCCCGCAAAGGTATTGGCCAGCCAGTCACCAGTTATGCCCACTCGGCGCGGGCCACTGACAAACTAATCGAATCCGTAGGCGGTGCTCCGCTGATCCTGAAGCTGACAGAAAGCACCCATGGCGACGGCGTCCTGCTGGCTGAAACCAAGAAAGCCGCAGAAGCACTGATCAATGCCTTCATGGGCATTGGCTCGGATTTCCTGGTCCAGGAATTTATCCGTGAGGCCGGTGGCTCCGACATTCGTTGTTTTGTGGTCGGCAAGAAAGTCATCGCGGCCATGCAGCGCAAGGCCGTGAAAGGTGAGTACCGCTCCAACCTGCATCGCGGTGGTACCGCCGAGGTCATCAAGCTGCGCCCGGAAGAGCGCACCCTGGCCATTCGTGCCGCCCAGGTGATGGGCCTGGATCTTGCCGGCGTGGACATCCTGCGTTCCTCCCACGGACCACTGGTCATTGAGGTCAACTCCTCACCCGGACTCGAAGGGATTGAAACGGCAACGGGTAAAAATGTTGCCGACAAGATCGTTGAGTACATTGAAAAAGATTCGGCCCTGGGTCCCAACAAGCCCAAGGGCAAGGGTTGAGCAATTACAGTAGCAAGAGAGCATCAATGGCATTTACAAAATTTCCCAAATTCAAAATCGGCGCTCTGGAAGTATGCGACCTGCCGGATCTTGGCATTGAAAAACTCCATGTCAGGGTGGATTCCGGTGCTGCCACCTCATCCCTGCACGTGGATAACATCGAGGAATTTAAAAAAGGGAACAGGAATTTTGTCAGTTTCGACCTGCATCCGGATATCTACAACATGGATGACATCGTCCGTGTTACCGCACCGGTGGATGGCAAAAAAAAGGTAAAAAGCTCTTCAGCCGACACCGAAAAACGCAGGGTCATCACCACGACGATCCGGCTTGGTGGACATGAATGGCCGATCAAACTCACGCTGACAGATCGCTCCGAGATGACCTACATGATGCTGATGGGCCGTGAGGCCATGGAGGGCAAGGTGATCGTGGACCCAGAATTTGAATACCTGCTCGATGTCGATGGGGAGGTCGAGGAAGAAGACATCCTGCCTGCAGACTTCGAGGAAGAATAACCGGCACTTGTGGCCTGGACAGGCTGCCAAGCGGCTATTTCATTGCCATAAAACCCGTTTGGTGGAGACTGGCAGCTGGCGACTGATTTTGGGATAATGCGGCCCGCTGGAAAACCCGGCAATACCCTGATTAATACCGAGGAAATCACTGTGCAATCCCTGATGTTGAAAGCCAAATTACACAAGGCCTGTGTCACCCATGCAGAGCTTGATTACGAAGGATCCTGTGCCATCGACGGCAATCTGCTGGACAGCGCAGGCATTCGTGAATTTGAGCAGATCCAGATTTACAATATCAGCAATGGAGAGCGCTTCACCACGTATGCGATACGTGCAGAAAATGCTTCCGGCATCATTTCAGTCAATGGTGCGGCTGCCCACAAGGCCGCTGTGGGGGACAGGGTCATCATTTGTGCCTATGGCAGCTATAGCGAAGCAGAGATACTGAATCATGCACCTAAACTGGTCTACCTGGACGAGAAAAATGTCATTCTCCGCGCCAGCAACACCATACCGGTACAGGTTGCCTGATTTTTCAGCCGGAGGGCAAAATACGGGTGGACTCCGGATGGTCCACCAGCCTGTTCGAGGCTAATCTCACGCGCGAGATTTCCTCGTCCATGGTGTAAATCAGGTATGGATGGCCTGATTTCACCATAGCTATAAGGAGTCCCCGTGTCAGAAGTCAAAAAGTACCCTGTTCCCGAAAAACTGAAAAAATCCGCACACCTGGATAAAGCCGGGTATGAAGCCATGTACAAGGCTTCAGTGGAAGATCCCGATACCTTCTGGGCCGAACAGGCCACTACCTTTCTCGACTGGATGGAGCCCTTCAGCCAGGTCTCATCCTGCGACATGGCAAAGGGCGATATCTCGTGGTTTGCCGGCGGCAAGCTCAATGTCACCAGTAACTGTATCGACCGCCACCTGCCCGAACGTGCCGACCAGGTCGCCATTCTCTGGGAAGGTGATGAACCAGGCACCGATCGCCGCATTACCTACCAGGAGCTGCATGACGAAGTCTGCAAGCTGGCCAATGTCCTGAAGGATCGCGGCGTAAAGAAAGGCGACCGTGTCTGCATCTACATGCCGATGATTCCCGAGGCTGCTTTCGCCATGCTGGCCACTGCCCGCATTGGTGCTATCCATTCGGTGGTGTTTGGCGGCTTCTCGCCCGACTCCCTGAAAGACCGTATTCTTGATTCCGACTGCCGTGTTGTCATCACCTCCGATGAAAGTGTTCGCGGCGGACGCGTCTTTCCACTCAAGGCCAACACCGACGTTGCCGTGGAACAGTGCCCCAATGTCCACACGGTCCTGGTCGTCCAGCGCACCGGTGGTGATGTGGCCTGGAATGGCGACAGGGATATCTGGTACCACGAGGCCACCAGCAATGTGGCAGCCACCTGCGAACCCGAGGCCATGGACAGCGAAGATCCTCTGTTCATTCTCTATACCTCCGGCTCCACCGGTAAACCCAAGGGAGTCCTGCATACAACCGGCGGCTACCTGCTGATCGCGGCAATGACTCACAAGTATGTCTTTGATTATCACGATGGCGATATCTACTGGTGCGCAGCCGATGTGGGCTGGGTCACCGGGCATACCTACATTGTCTACGGTCCCCTGGCCAATGCGGCAACAACCGTCATGTTCGAGGGCGTGCCAACCTACCCCGACTGCTCCCGCTTCTGGCAGGTGGTGGACAAGTACAAGGTCCGGTCCTTTTATACGGCCCCCACCGCCATTCGCGCCCTGATGGCACAGGGAGATGATTTTGTGACCAGCACGTCCCGGTCTTCCCTGGAGATTCTGGGCACCGTGGGCGAACCCATCAATCCCGAGGCCTGGGAATGGTATTACCACGTGGTCGGCGACGGCCGCTGCCCGATCATGGATACCTGGTGGCAAACGGAAACCGGTGGTCACATGATCACGCCGCTGCCCGGTGTTACGGACCTGAAGCCGGGCTCTGCCACCCTGCCCTTTTTCGGCGTACAGCCGGCCCTGGTGGACCCGGAAGGCCAGATTCTTGAGGGAGCCACCTCCGGCAACCTGGTCATCACGGCCAGCTGGCCCAGCCAGTTGCGCACCGTGTATGGCGACCATCAGCGCTGTATCGATACCTATTACTCCACCTACCCCGGTTACTATTTCACCGGTGACGGTGCCCGGCGCGATGAAGACGGTTACTGGTGGATTACCGGCCGTGTGGATGACGTCCTCAATGTCAGCGGTCATCGCCTGGGCACAGCGGAAATTGAAAGCGCGCTGGTACTGCACGAAAGTGTCGCCGAAGCCGCCGTTGTCGGTTTTCCCCATGACATCAAGGGCCAGAGTATTTACGCCTACGTCAGCCTGATGAACGGCGTCGAACCCTCGGATGAACTGCTGACCGAGCTGCGTAACTTTGTCGCCAGCGAGATCGGCGCCATCGCCAAACCGGAAATCATCCAGTGGGCACCGGGCCTGCCAAAAACCCGCTCCGGCAAGATCATGCGCCGTATCCTGCGCAAGATAGCCGCCAACGAACTGGACAACCTGGGAGACACCACGACCCTGGCCGACCCCGCAGTTGTTGACCATCTGATTGAAAACCGGGCCAACAAGTAGTCCATTTCTGATCATTTGACACGCGGGGTTGTTGACAACAACCCCGCGTCCTTCTAGTTTTCCTTTACACGCTGTTTTTTCATTTCATTGACACCGTTCAAAAGGAAAACAAATGAGAAACCTGATTGTCTGTGCCGACGGCACCTGGAACACACCTGACCAGGAAGATAATGGCATCCTGGCCCCTACCAACGTTTACAAATTCTATAACTGCCTGGCCGCGGAAGATGCTGACGGCAACCCCCAGTTAAAGTATTACCATCCCGGTGTGGGCACAGACGGTGGCCTGTTTGAAAAGGCGCTGGGTGGCGGTGCCGGCAAGGGCCTGAGCCGCAACATCATGAGTGGTTACCAGTGGCTGGCCCGTAAATACCAGGAAGGCGATCGCATTTTCCTGTTCGGTTTCAGCCGGGGTGCCTACACGGTACGCAGCCTGGGCGGCTTTATTGCCCGGTGCGGCTTGCTGGCCCTGGGTGGACAGACGTCCGCCGAAGGCTGGCAACGGGTCGAGACGGCCTATGAGAAGGGCTATCGCAACAGGAAAAACCGCAGCAGCTGGAGTGCAGGCTGGTCCTTTCACAAGGGTAAGGCCGCAGACAGTCATGTCGACATTCATTTCATCGGCGTCTGGGATACCGTCGGCGCCCTGGGCATTCCGGACAACATGGCCCTGCTGAACTTCCTCGACGACCGGGATGATCATGTCTTTCACGACGTCAAGCTGAGCGCAAAAACACGGCATGCTCGCCATGCCGTTGCCATTGATGAAATCCGTGCCAGTTTCCAACCAACTCTCTGGGACGAAAAAAACACCAAAACCGATGTCAAACAGGTCTGGTTTACCGGCGTGCATGCTGATGTCGGCGGTGGTTATGCCGCCGATGGCCTGGCCGATATCACGCTGGCATGGATGACCGATGAAGCCGCCAGCAAAGGCCTGGCGTTCTATCCGCAGACCCTGGCGCAGATCCAGCCGGATACCTGGGGCATCATTCATAATTCCTGCCAGGGACTTTTCGTGCTGTTACCTTCCACGCCGCGCAATATACCCAAGCTGATCAAGAGCAATTCCAGTGTCCATGCTTCAGTCAGCGAACGCAAAAGCATGCCCTCTATCAGACAGGGTCCTTATCGCCAGCACGTTTCCCTGCGCAAAAATGAGAGCAGGACGCTGTCGATCTATGCCGACCAGCCCTGGAATACGACCAACCTGTACCTGGAACAGGGCGAGACCTACCTGTTTGAAGCCAGTGGTGAGTGGCTGGATGCCTCCATTTCCTGTGGCCCTGGTGGGACCAATGACGGCCAGTTCAAGGTGGGGGAACTGGTCCATATCGCTGGCACCGTGCTGGGCATGTTCGAGAAGTTGTTGAAAAAGCTGGGTAATAACGCCGATGCCAATGTCAACGGCACACGGCGTTACGAAGACTTTCCCTGGTTCAGCCTGCTCGGCACGATCAGTGACGGCGGTGCGGTCACGAAAGACAAGACATTTACCGCCCACACCACTTTCCTGATCGGTGAACAGGCCACCCTGAAAGTCAAACGCGCCGGTTACCTGTACTGCTTTGCCAACGATGCCTGGAATTTCTACGGCAATAACAAGGGCAGCATGACGCTGACAGTAACCAGGCAGTAGGACAGCCCGGCAACCGGTCAGGCAATCTTGCCTGCCAGGTAGGCCTTCCTGAGTGGCTCGGGAAATTTTTCAATGGCATAACGCAGCATGGTGCGCGGCATGTTGCGGTAATGTTCCATGAGAAATCCTTCTTCGGTGCCCCGGTCACGGTTACCGATTTCCCTGAGCATCCAGCCTACAGCCTTGTGCAGCAGGTCTTCGGAATCGTTTACCAGCAAACCGGCTATCCTGAGTGCGTCGGCAAACTTCCCTTTCCTGATGAAATGAAAGGTGGCGATGATGGCGATGCGGCGCTCCCACAGGGAAGATGACCCGGCCAGGGTGTCCAGTATGTTGCGATCCCGGTTTTCCAGCCAGGGGCCCAGAATGAGATGGGCCGAACTGTCCACCAGGTCCCAGTTATTCACATAGTCCGTATTGTCCAGGTAACACCTGGCCACGGCATCCTTTTCAGCGGAATCACCCGCGCGAAACTTGCTAACCAGAACCAGCAGGGCCAGCAACCTGGCTTCATGCACGGACGTTTTCAGCAACTTCACTGTTTCATCCAGGGACAACTCCACGTGGGAGCGTGCCATGAGTCGCAGTTCCGGCATCATCACGCCAACAAAGACCTCGTGCTCGCCATACTGGCCTTTCCCCGTTTTGAAAAATCGCGCCGCACGTTCAGCCTGCCTGGCATCACCGCGGGAGGTCAGTTCTTTCAGTAAAGCTGCTGCAGTTGTTGTCACGTTGGCGAGTCTTCGCCGGATGGCTCGTCGTCTTCCGGTGGTGCAGGTGGGTCACTAACCGGCGCTGTCCGCGTCAGGAAGAAAAACGACAGCGAAGTCAGCAGGAATAGTGGTATGAAAAGCGGATACAGGTAGGCGGGATGGAAAATCGACGTCTGGTAATCAAATATTTCAAAGGCATAGGCAATGGTTGTCACGATCAGTGCGACAAAAAAGCCCAGCAATATCCCAGCCAGAAGATTGCGTGTTTTCAGGCGCAACAGCAGGCACAGGGGAATGACGACCACGGCGTTGCCTGCCGCGGCTGCCAGGTAACCGAATAGCAGCAACAACAACTCATTGATGACCGGAATATACCCGGGACCGGGATTGTTGAATTGCTCCCAGCCTTCCGGGCCGGCGAATACCAGCGCTGCGACAAGGGGAGCCATGAGAAATGCTTTTTTCATATCAGCTTACCGGAACATCCACCAGGAAATCGGTCACCCCGACATCATGACCCAACTGGAACAGCAAGGTGCTGGCCTGTCCCCTGTGATGGGTATGATGATTGAACACATGCATGAGGGTTTCGCCGAAATTTCGTGTACTGACGACGCCTTTGGTGTTGGCGTAAGTCAGGTCCTGCTCAAGATCCTGCTCCGTCAGTTCCTCATGGGCCCAGCGACTGATCATGCCGTCCATGATCTGCCGGGCTTCGTGTAGCGCAGGCAGCTCCGGATAAGGAATATGGTCCAGGGATTGTGGTACAGGCAGATCGAGCACAGGCGCCAGCGTCGAATAAGGTTTGAAGCTCTTGTAAAACCGGGTGAACCAGAGAATATCGCCCACAAGGATATGATTCAGCGTGCCACAGACTGACTTGAAGAACGCTCCACGGTCCGCCTGGAATTCATTCAAATCCAGCTTGGCTGCCGCATCAAATACCTGGTTGTTGAACCGGGCATTGTAATTGGCCAGTAACCGGACATGTTGCAACATCATCAAACGTCTCCCTTGAAACAGGACTATTCATGCAAGCCTTTAATCCAGCGAAGTCAAAGCGGCTTTTTCACTCATGTTGTTCTCCCATGTTTCACGTATCAGCGGGAAACCCAGTAACGCTGCATCTCCAGGAACAGGAATGAGGCCGTCCAGGTAATCAACAGGAGCCCGGTCAGCGACTCAATGCCGGCCAGGTAGCGAATACCGCCAAATGGCTCTATGTCGCCATAACCAAGGGTTGTGTAGGTGGAAAAAGAAAAATAGATGGCATCGTACTGGGTAATGACATAACGGCCTTCCAGGTATCCCAGGCTTTCGTGCCCGTGCATAAGGAAATAGGTGAAACCGAAAACCAGCACTTCAAGCACATGGGCCAGCAAGGCACCGAAAACACCCAGGACCAGACGGTAGCGATACCTGATACGCAGCATCGGCATCAATCTTGTCAGCCGATACAGGCACTCATAATGTAGAAGCACTACCAGGCTCACCGTCAAAACGATGATAAGAATCAGTAACATCTTGCTTTCCGTTGCTGCATACAGGTCCTGATTCTACATGATCTTGGCAGCGCAGAAACATCGGTCGGGACTAAATCTGAAAATGCAACGAGGGCTTAACCGATGGTTAATCGGTGACAGCTTTGTAACGGGACTTGATGGCAGGACGCAAGTGGTTGGCAATAGCCACCAGCGACAACATCACCGGCACTTCCACCAACACACCAACTACCGTGGCCAGTGAGGCACCTGAATTTAAACCAAACAGCGAGATGGCTACGGCAACAGCCAGCTCAAAGAAATTGGAAGTGGCAATCATGCAGGCCGGAGCGGTGACACGATGGGAAAGCTTCATTGACCAGGCAATCGCCAGGGTCAGGAAAAAAATACCATAGGTTTGCAGCAGCAAGGGAATGGCAATCAGCCCGATCACCAGGGGATTGCCCAGGATGGTTTGCGCCTGGAAACCAAACAACAATACGACGGTTGCCAGCAAGCCCGCCACTGAACAGGGTTTGAGCACTGCCAGCAGTGAATCCAGTGCTCCACCACCTTTGCTGACCAGCGTTTGCCGGGTAACGACACCTGCTACCAGGGGAATCAGGACATACAGCAACACCGAAAGCAGCAGCGTTTCCCAGGGCACCGTAATATCGGTAACACCCAGCAGGAAGCCAGCTATGGGCGCAAAGGCCACGACCATGATCAGGTCATTCACGGACACCTGGACCAGGGTGTAATTGGGATCGCCCTTGGTCAACTGGCTCCAGACAAACACCATGGCTGTACAGGGCGCCACACCCAGCAGGATCATGCCGGCGATATACTCATCGGCCATTCGTGGTTCAACCAGGGGAGCAAAGATAACCTTGAAGAACAACCAGCCTATGGCTGCCATGGTAAAGGGTTTGACCAGCCAGTTGATAACACAGGTGAGAATCAACCCCTGGGGCTTTTCACCAACAGCCCTGATGGATGAGAAGTCCACCTGGATCATCATCGGGTAGATCATGACCCAGATCAGCACGGCCACGGCGACATTGACGTGGGCAATTTCCAGGGCGGCGATAGCCACGAAAACACCGGAAACCAGGTTGCCGAGAAATACACCGGCAAGGATGGCCAGCAATACCCAGAGTGTCAGAAAACGTTCAAAAAGGCCCATTGACTACTTTGTTCTTTTTTATTCTCTCAGGACTCAGCCATACAGTTCAGGGCATCAAGCACCCGGGTGCGACAGGCATGATGCTCAAGCAGATCAGTTACTTCCTTGATTCGGGAAGTGAGCAGCGCAATGGTTTCACCAAATGCTGCCAGCTTTTGCGAGTCACTACCCACTATAATGCTGGGGTCTTCCAGGTTCCAGTGTACCCGCAGTGATTTACCAAACCAGACTGGGCAAGTTTCATTAGCGGCATTGTTACACACAGTAATCACAAAATCCGGTTCAAAATCTTCCAGGTCATCCCACGATTTGCTGTACAGGCCGGTGGCAGGAATATTATAAGAATCCAGGGCTTTCAATGTCATGGGATGAATTTCACCAGCGGGCTCACTACCGGCACTGGCGGCTTCGATCAGGCCACCACTGAAATGATTGGCAATGGCTTCAGCAAGAATACTGCGGCATCTGTTATGGGTGCAGATAAAGAGGATTTTCATCACAGGCTGGCTAGGATTATCGTAATGAATTTTTCAGCCATGATATTTCACCACTATTAAATTCAGTTAAAGATACAAAGCTTTACTTGTATCACTGTGAACGCTTTTTGCCGACATTCGACATCAAAGGCGCTCAATAGTTACTGGGGAATATCCCGCTTCCTGATCAGCCACTCGCCGTTCTGTTTCACGACGGTATCCTCGTACACCCCCATGCTTCCCACGGTACAGGGTTCCCCCGGCGCACAGGAAACAATCTGCCAGTACGAGCGATGACGCGCCTCGGTATCGCTGACAAATTCAATCAGGGTGTTGGAAATCGAGTGGTAGCTTTTTACTTCCGGAACCGGTGAACTGGCCACACTGGTAATAAAGGCCCGAATCTCGTCATGCCCGGTCATGCCACCACCGTTGAAGGTAAATTCGGCATCGTCGGTGAAGATACTGACATAGCCTTCTATATCCCGGCTGTCATAGACATGGGCGTACTTGACGATCAGAGACTTGATCGCGGCGTAATCCGCTGCCCGTGCAGGTGACATGGTCTCCACGGCGTGCGCACTGGATGACGCTATGACAGCCATGACTGTCAAAACAGCCATGACAACATTGGTGTTTATTATTCTTTTCATGGGTATCCCCTCAAGTTTCAAGAGCACTGAGAATACTCCCGCAAGACAGGCAGGTCTATCAGAGAACAGGGGACAACCGTTTTAAGTCAGTAATTCAAGCCGGGAACATCAATAACGTAGCGCCTTAACTGGAAGCTGTCTGCGGGAAGCAATGCCGTGTTGTCACCCGGGGTATAGCCGGACTGCCTGAGCAAATAAGCGACGATGCTTGAATACTCATCGGGTGCTAGCCCACCCGGATTGGCCGGCGGCATGGACACGGAGATATCGCTGTAGATATCACCCAGGGAAAAACCGCCCCATTTTGCCTGCAACGCCTGACCGGCGTAATTGCCCGCGTCATGGCAGCCGGTGCAGTGCTGACCGTAGAGTTGCTCACCGCGCTGTGCCTGGGCCGCACTGAACACGCCCGAGGCGACTGAAATCGTCGATACCTGCGCCCGCACAGGACGCTGGATCTCTGTCGGACGTCGCTCAGGCAGGGCAAAGACCCAGATCACGCCGGAGCCTTCCGTGATATCCACATCCACCAGCCGGCCCAGGGTGGACGTCTGTGCCGCGCCACCGCCTGCGGTAATGGCAATGTATTGTTTGCCGTCCACTTCATAACTGATTGGCGCACCGGAGACATCGCCGTTCAGGCGTGTCTGCCACAGCAGTTCCCCGTTGCGGTTGTCCAGGGCGAAAAACTGCCGGTCCGCGGTACCGCCAAAAACAATATCGCCGGCTGTAGCCAGGGCAGACGCCGTCATCGGGGCACCGCTGACTGGCTGCCAGGTCCAGGCGCGCTCACCGCTGACCGGATCAAAAGCGACAAACTCGCCGACATAGTCATAGCCCGGTGCCAGGGAGGGGGTGTAAGTCGTCCCGGTCAGGCCAAAGCGTGTATGCCGGACCGGTGTCACCACCATGGCATTCATGCAGGAGTTGTTCACACCCAGGTAGTAATACCCGGTTTCCGGGCTGAAGCTCGGCGCGTTGAGATTACGCGCGCCATGGGGATGGGGACAGACCTGGAACACCTTGCCCGAATCCACATCGTCCAGTTGCGGCACCGTGTCCGGGTTGTAGACGGGACGCCCTGCTTCAGTCCAGTCGGTGATGGTATTGTCGTAAGCCGTGCGGTAGGCGTGCAGGAACTCGCCGGTTTCACGGTCCAGTACCACGCTCCAGCCAATCTTGCCGGTCTGGATCAGGGCCTTTCTCTGGACACCATCAATCTCCAGGTCTACCAGCATGCTTTCGTAGGTGGCACGGTCCCAGTTGTCCTGTGGCACCAGCTGGTAATGCCAGCGCAGCTCGCCAGTATCGGCATCCAGGGCGATCACACTGTTCGCATAAAGGGCATCGCCGTGCCCTTCCGGCGTCGTGGTCCACGGCGCGGGCTGGCCGGTGGGGGAATACACCAGGTTGAGTTCGGGGTCATAACTGAGCGTATTCCAGGTCGCGGCACCGGAGGGCGGATATTGCGCATCCCAGTCCCAGGTCTCGGCGCCGGGATCATTCGGGCCGGGAATGGTGTAGAAAGTCCAGAGTATCTCTCCGGTGTCGGCATCCAGTGCCTTGAGGCTGCCGCGGGCAGCAAAGTCGCCACCGGACATGCCGAGAAACACCTTGCCGTTGGCAATCAGCGGCGGATGCGCATGGCCTTCCCCGCCCCGGTAATCTGCTGTTTGTACTTCCCAGCGTTTTTCCCCGGTACGGGCATCTAGCGCCACGAGATAACTGTCGGCTGTGCCCCAGTAGATGGTATCGCCATAGATGGACACACCACGAAAACGGCGGTTGGCTTCTGACAGGGCGATATCCGACGGATAGGTGCGGGTATGACTCCACTCCAGTTCACCGGTGGTGGCATCCAGGGCAATGATGCGCCCGGTGCCCTCCCCGATATACATCAGCCCATTGGCAATAATCGGCGTGGCCAGCCAGCGACTGCCGTCGCGCATGGAGTAGGTCCAGGACACACGCAGGTCATCCACGTTGCGGCGATTGACCTCATCCAGGGGACTGTAGCCGGTGGCATCATAACTGCGACGGTAATTCATCCAGTCGCCGGGCTCGGGGTTCAAAAGGCGCTCGTCTGTCACTAGTGCCCAGCTGTCAGCAGGTATTTGTGATTGAACCGATGTAAACAGCAAGCTGCAGCAGCAAAATACCAGAAACCCGGATAAATATTTTGTGCCTGTCATGGCATCCCCCGATATTGCTTTTATGGGTACTGAGTATAGAGGTAAAACGGAAGGAAAATACAGACTGGTCGGCATTAAGCTCCTGAAGTTTTGGTTGCCATCGTGTTTTAATGGGGGGTCTGACTTTCTTTTCCTGTTATGTTTGAGGGTACTGACATTACATGACATATCCGTTTCTTCAGGTTAATAGATGGCTTTTCCTTTCCGTCCTCCTTATGGCAACGGGGCAGCTGTATGCCCAGGTTCCTGAATATGAAGCCAGCCTGTTGAATGAATTCCAGGCAGTAGATGCTCGGCAGGGAGTGGCGGTAGATGCTGAACATTTCTTTGCCATTAACAATACCCATATCACCATGCACAACAAAAGCAGCGGCAAGGCACTATTGCAATGGGATGGCGATGCTGATGCTGGCAGTAATCGTCTATTGCACCTGGATGGGGGCGTGGTCGTGGATGGCCTGTTGGTTGTCGCGCATTCCAACTATCCTGAATCCCCTATGACCAGTTCAGTAGAAATCTGGGATGCCAGCACCCTGGAGCATATTACCTCCCACAGTTTCGGCGTAATGCTTGGCTCACTGACCTGGCTGGATTTCTCTGAAGGCAACTGGTGGGCAACGTTTGCGAATTACGACAGGGTGCAGCCCGGCCAGAGTAAACCTTACGGCACCACCGCTGCCACCACCCTGGTCAAGATGAACCGGGACTTTGAACTTCTTCAAAGCTGGCTTTTTCCCAGCGCCTTGCATGAACGTTTTACCCCGATGAGTAATTCAGGTGGCTCCTGGGGAGCCGATGGTTACCTGTACATCACCGGGCATGACCATCCGGAAATCTATGTCGTCCAGGTTCCTGACAGGGGTAGTGAAGTGGAATGGAAGGCAACGATCAAGGCACCGTGGCTTGCAGGCCAGGGCATCGCCTGGGATCGCAGCACTGACCAACGCATCATGTGGGGCATCCTGAGACAGGAAGAAAAGGCGTTTCGTTTTGCTGTACCACCTGTTAACAGGAATTGAAACTATTCAGAATCAGGCATTGGCCGGGAAGGAGGGTCGATTCGAATTTTGCTAAAGCAAAATCCTCACCCCGTTGGAGCGCCCTCGTAAAACGGGCGTCTGCGCTGCTGAAGTAGCCAGAGTCCATTGCCTTATTGAAGGAACAGGTGTTTTCACACGACGTTTTCAAGTATCTTTTCTGCAAAAGGATGATAAAAATGATAAAGAAAACCCTTTTTCTCCTCCTGCTGCTTGTTGCACACGGCGGTTATGCCCAGACCGAATTGTTCTGGGGTGACACTCACCTGCATACGTCCCATTCCACCGATGCCTATGCCAGTACCAACCAGCTTGCTGATCCCGATGTCGCTTATCGCTACGCCAAGGGCCAGCCGGTACTTCACCCGACTCTCGGGAACCGGGTCATCATTCCCCGTCCACTGGACTTTCTGGTGGTTGCCGACCATTCGGACTACCTCGGATTACAGGTCTACCTGCAAAAAGATGATCCGCGCCTGACCGGTAC
>Ga0181563_10002721_pt1 | contig 17114 bp, 12 predicted proteins | sample 011ome_25_FD_133759 | JGI IMG/M metagenome (GOLD analysis project Ga0181563, IMG submission 133759) | Coastal salt marsh microbial communities from the Groves Creek Marsh, Skidaway Island, Georgia - 011512CT metaG (megahit assembly) | ecosystem: Environmental > Aquatic > Marine > Intertidal...
GAAAAAGCGATAAAAGGAATGCCTTCCGAATAGGCCTGAAAAGCAATTGGATCTGTATCCAAAGAAATAAATATCCCCTCCAATCCCAGCCCATTCCACTTTTTGTACAAAGGGATTAACTCCGCCATTGCTTCCGAACAAGCCGGACACCAACTCGCACCAAAAATCACCAAGCGGTAGGGAGCTATTACCTCAGAAAGGCGGGACGGACTGGCAATGGGCTTGCCTTGAAGCAAGAGTTCTCCTGCAAACTGGATGTCTGGAACCCTTACCCCCACCTTCATGGCACGATAGCCCTCCAGCTGTCTTGCCAATCGTGGCTGCAGCACCACTTCGTCCTGCTCGAGCGCAGTAAGTGCCAAATATTCCGCCACAATGGTTTGGCTACGCCGCTCTAAAAGTTCAAGCAAATAAGTGACTACCTCGTTGTAGAGGGGGGCATTCTCCTCCACGGTCGATAAAATGGCAGCTAGTGATCCCTCCATTTTTTGATAGATCTCATCAAGTGTACCCCCAGAGTTTTCCAATAGCCAAAACTGACTTTCAAAAAGATCCCGATAAAGCCCACTTTTCTGAAAATGGGGATCGGCATAATCCAAATCCCGAAAGGCAGCAATAGTTTGCGGAAGCTCCGCAGTTCGGTACTGCGCGACAGCCCCCACGGAACTGACCAACTTCCGAATAGGTAAAAACCAACGAACAAAACTATCAGGAGGTAATGAGCCAATAAATTCTTGCTCTTCTTTTTGAATCCGTAAAAGCTCAGTTTGAATCGCCTGAGTAGGTGTCTGCTGGGTCTTAAAAAATGGATCGTTTTGATACAGGCTTTGTAGATAACCCCATGCACTCAAGGCCTGTTCTCGTTTCCCTTGCTCTTGGGTATACTGCTCAAACCTGCGGTTTTCCTCGCCTTCCAAAATTCGTATACTGCTCGCCTCACTGAGTACTTGTCCTGCTAATGAAACCCCTGATTTTTCCAAAACCACCACAAAAGGCTTTTTGTCTTCTCCGGAAAGAAAGGCAATTCCATAGTCTTGGGGAGAATAGGAAAACGAAAATCGCCCTTTTTCATCTGCTGTTATGCTCCCGATGGAGTACGTATCAAATCCTTTTGTCCCTTCCAAGGTAAGCAATTGGCCTGCCATAGGAGGAAAAACTCCGGACAATGTCTGAGCCTGAACGCCAGGGCATACAATCCATAAAAGCAGCAGGAGTATAGATTTTTTCATGGACAAATACTTTTATTCAACGCTTAAAGTAAGTAGAAAAAAAATTGAGTTTCCTTAATTTTTGATACAGCGAACCCCATAACCTCTCGACCGCTCAAAAGGATTATCGAATGCACCCCCTGCATGGTATGCAAAAAAAATTGCCTTCTCCTCACTAATTGAACTAGTCCAAAGCATCCCGTAAGGTATGCCCGAAGCATTGGTGAGGGAAATAGTTCCAGTAGTACGTTCTCTAAACCCCGATAAGGTTAATTTTAAAGTTGAATTTAAAGCCCCTGCTGAATTATTACTGCTCCAAGATCTTCGTTCTTGGTCTAATTCTTCCCGTGTTGGAATTCGAAATCCACTTGGGCAAGGGTTATTTGTTGCATTCATTCCTTGCCACAAGGAATTGTTTGGTGGGTTTCGCCAATCCCCAGTAGTACTGGAAGTAGGTACAAGTATAAAATCTTGATGGAGCGGCTGATCTACAGCACTACTGACAGTAGTTGTACCTGAATTTCTGCATTGATGCCCATCTGGACCTCTTCCCCATTGATACAAATCACCAAATGCTAAAGCATCTGTACTGGATGTGGCTACCTGTTCCGCCCCCAAGTTCCTATCCATCCATATTTTTCCCGTAGTTGGATTGGTCACTTCCACAATTTTTGTTCGATTGAGCGGATTGCAATGTATCGTCCCTCCAGGATACGGGGACAAAGGAGGTTTAATTTGTCCTCCCAGAAATTGGGCCAAGAGGTCCGTGGTAAAACCTGCCAATAAAAAAAATAGGATGATTCGTTTGTTGAGCATGATCTAGTTAGTTTTCTGTAGCCATACTTATATACACGGTAGACCCTATCGCAATAAAAGAGAAAATATGGTGTTTTGTTGCTGTCATGGCTACCACTCCCATATTTTTAAATGTAAAGCCTGTGGCGTTAAATAAGGGAATTCCCGAATTACTTGCACTCGTCATGACCAACGTATAGGCACCCCCGTCCTTTAGGTTAGCCAAGGTATACCCTGGCGAAGCACCCCCTGCACTCGTATAGGATAAGTTGCTCTTTCCAAAATCAACCGTAAAACTTGTTCCTGCATTAAAAGCAGTCGTATTGGTAGCCGCTTTTTGGAATTGCTTGGTACCGTCTACCGTTTGATCGGTAGTCAGATCGACAAAATTTTGGGTGGTGGATCCTGTACCCCCATTCGCAATAGCAAGGGTCGTCCCATTCCAAGTACCGGAGGTGATAGTCCCCACAGTAGTGATATCTGTCCCCACCAACTTACTTGCAGCAATACTTCCTGCCAGCATGCTATTAGTCACTTTTTCTGAACCAATACTTGTGACTAATCCAGCACCTGAAGTAGTCACATCCCCCGTAAGCGCTGCGGGAGTTTGTAGCGTCCCGCCGCTTACGGTTACTATCCCCGTTCCGGCGGGTGCAGGACCTGCTGGTCCGGTAGCACCCGTAGCTCCGTTTGTTCCTGCTGGCCCTGTATCTCCTTTAGCACCTTGTACTCCCGTAGCACCAGTAGCACCCACAGTACCTTGTGCGCCCGTTGCACCCTGAGCCCCTGTAGCTCCTTGGGGACCCACAGCTCCTGAAGGGCCTTGAGGACCAGTAGCTCCTATTGAACCTTGAGCCCCAGTAGCGCCATCGTTTCCATTAGACCCTGCCGCACCTTGAGCGCCAGTGGCTCCGGGAGCACCAATCAACGAGGCACTATATGCTGCTTCATTTCCAGAATTCCCCAAGCCAAGCCAAACCTCGTAGGCAGAAAGTCCAGTGGAACCGGGAGATCCTGCAGGTCCTATCGGACCTTGTGGACCGGAAGCTCCTGAAGGACCTTGCGCGCCTGTGGCACCAGCAGGACCCTGGGAACCTGTAGCTCCAGTAGCACCACTAGGGCCTTGTGCTCCCGCAGCGCCTGTCACTCCTGCAGGTCCAGTGATCGAGGCAATAAATACCGTCTCCGATCCCGTATTACCTAAGTTTAACCAAACTTGATAGGCAGAGCTCCCATTGGTACCGCTTGGGCCTTGAGTACCAGTAGCTCCTATTGAACCTTGAGCCCCAGTAGCGCCATCGTTTCCATTAGACCCTGCCGCACCTTGAGGACCAGGAGCACCGGTTGGACCAGCTACTCCTGAAGCACCCGTTGGACCTTGTATCCCTTGAGAACCAGTAGCACCCACAGTACCTTGTGCACCCTGAGCCCCTGTGGCCCCTTGGGGACCCACAGCTCCTTGCGCTCCACTTGGACCAATCAATCCGTTGGGACCTTGTGCTCCACTTGGACCTGTATTGCCAGTAGGACCTTGAGGTCCTGGAGCCCCTTGAGAGGCGAGTAGCGCCCAATTGCTAGAATCATTTTCCGGATTAGAACTTGAATTACTTACCGGGTTGATACAAAACCAAGAGGCACCATTGTATCCAACAGCATCATCTAGTACATAAGTACCCGTAGGAGACCAAGCCCCTCTCCATGTAAGTCCTGCTGGCCCTACTGGACCTGGTACCCCTTGGGGACCATTGCTACCTGTTGGGCCTACCCCTCCTTGGGGGCCCACTAGGGAAGCTAAAAAGGCGGTTTCAGTTCCTGTATTCCCTAAGCTTAACCACACTTGATACGCCGATGGACCGTTTTGTCCATTGAGTCCAGTTGCCCCTGCTGGGCCCTGAGGACCTTGAGATCCCGTAGCTCCTGCAATACCTGCAGGACCTTGAGGACCGGCTGCCCCGTCGCTACCTCGGGCGCCTTGCTGACCTGTGGCACCAGCAGCACCAGGCGCACCACGTAAGGCCGCGATAAAATCTGCTTCAGTCCCTGTATTTCCTAAATTCAACCAGTATTGGTAGGCGCTTAAGCCATTGGCTCCATTCGTTCCATTGGCACCATTCAATCCTACAGGACCTTGAATACCTTGGGGTCCAGATGCGCCGGGTACTCCCTGTAAGGAAGCTAGCCATTGCGCCTCCGATCCTACAAACCCGGCCGCGACAGCTACTTGATAGGCGCTTGAACCCGTAGTTCCTGGTATCCCTTGAGGGCCTGATACCCCCGTAGGACCACTTGGACCTTGAGGACCAGTAGCACCGGTTGGACCAGCTGGGCCAGGAGTCCCGGAGTTTGCCGCATAGAAGGCAAAAGGTACTGCTGTAAATTGCTGGCTACTTAACAGTGTAAAAGTGCTACAGCTACTTGTTTTGTCTAAAAATACCTCAAGAAATTTTGCTTGGCTACTCCAAGCTATCTGGCTAAAATTTAACGCTGTCCCTCCACTTGGCGTACCCGTACCGATGATTACATTGACCATTCCAAAAGCATCTGTCCGCGTTGTGATCACTTCTTCGTACTCAGTGATTCCAGATGGGTTTTTGAATACAAATTTGAGGCAGAGGTCCTTGTCCCCCAATGGTGCAGCACGATTATCTTCACCAGGCAGCAACTGGCTATCTAGGATTACAGCCTGGTAGGTAATCCCAGGAACTTGAGCGAATGCAGGTACCGCCAGCACCCACAACCAAAAAATAAAGACAAGCTTTTTCATATCAATTCAATTGAACGTACAAACCAAATAAAACCCCATGGGAGAGGAAGCGTACTTGCTCCTCCGGGGGACCTCCTAATCGAACACTTTTTGAATAGGTATAGGTGAAATTCAAAAACGCGCGCTGGAATACGGGATAGGAAACGGAAGCCCCTACACCACTTTTTGCAAACACTCCTTTAAAATCGTCTTTCCCCTTTAGTGGGAATCGGGAACTATTGATCACCTGGGTGCCAGCAAGCATCCCCGCAAGCCCTACATGTCCTCGAATGCCTAATTCCACCTCCCCGATATGCGCTAAAAAGGAAAGCGTGTTCGAGATCCCTCCGTAGGTAGTTTCCCAACTGTAATTGTTGTTTTGATTCCCTGCAAAGGAATTAAAGGAATCGAGGTGGAGTGACACTTCATTTTTTAACCAGTTGGGAGAATAGGAATACTCTTTGGCTGTCACCTCTTCCTTTTTTGATTTTGGTAAAAAAGGAAAACCGATGCCCATTTCGATAGAGTTTCCCATACCTGACGTAAAGTCAAGGAGTTTGTCCCCATCAGAAGATCGAAAATCATAGGTGGTGGAATTAATTCCAGTTTTTATAAAAATCTCCTGGGCTACCGTGGGTAGGAAAAGTTCGAAAAGAAGAAGGCAGGTCAAAAAAAAGGTTTTCATGGCTTTTTGATTATACGGGTTTGAACAAACTTATTTCCAGATTTTAAGTGGGTGATGTAGGTCCCTGATGCCAAAAAAGATAAGTTCAGGGTAACTTCATTTTGCTGTGGAATACAGGTTGCCTCGAAGACAAGTTTCCCTTGGATATCGAAGACCACTACTTGGGTAGCATCCTGATGGGTTTGCGAAAAACGAAAATGAATTTGTTCGGTAAATGAATTGGGAAAGGCGAGCACCCCAAAATGGGGGGCAAGCTCCTTGGCTAGTTTGCGTCTACTTTGTAAAAACCCTTGGCTAACTTGAAGGCTACCACTCCCAAAGGAGCCTATGATACTGCTCTGTCCAATAGACTGCTGTACTGCAACCAAATTAAAATTTGAGGTGGAAAGGCTACTACCCATCGCAACCCAGCTCGCCCTCGCCAAAGTTTGGGCTTGATTGGGGCCAGACAAAATGAAAATAAATCCAACTAAAAAAATGAGTCTGTTGGCTTTTTTGGCGGTGCTCATGACCGGTTGAAGCGTTGGTACTACAAGCCAATAAACAGAGAATAGTTAAAAATCGTACTATAAGATTGTAATTAAATCTATTTATTATTATATTTTAATTTATAGTTTAAATTATAAATTAATTATTATTAATATTTTATAATATTTTCTTATTTTTATACAATTATTTTTTTAGATAAAAATAAGAAAGTTGGGAAGTTCACCGTGTTGGAATACTTAATTTTAAAGTTTAGAATCATTATACGCGTGACTTTTAATGATATTTTTAAGGGCTCTTTGGGTACGAAGGAGGAACAAATCTAAATTTTTTCCCAGCTTAGGGATAGCAATTACTTCGCCTCAAAAAGTTGACCCCATTTTTTCTCATCCAGATATACTCGACAAGTGTCATTAAGCAATGATGCTTCAATTTTAAAGTTTTCTTGGGTCCCCAAAATCGTTCTTTGGTAGGTCAATGACCAATTCTTACGATCCCCCTCCTTAATTCCTACCCGCTTGAGTGCATACCCAAAATCCACATCTGCTAATTTGGCTGCTAGCTTTTTCGCCCCAAATTCCTGCTTCATGGGTCCATAAAAAAAAAGGGTCATCTCCTCGTATTGCTGCTTTTGATGCAGTACCTGCAAATACCGCAGCACATCCAAATTGTAAAAACAAAGCGGATTTTTGAATAGACAAAAATTTGATGGTTCAGGAAGGTGGATTGCCTTTCCATTCCCTACAGGCATTGAAGCCAACCATATAGAAATAAAGATGGAGAGGGAAACTTTAACCATAGCCAGTCTTAATTTAAAAACACCTAAAAATACCAACTTATCAGGCAATTCAAGCAGGTAAGCAAAACTTCGCCTCCTTTTTTCGAATAAACTCCCGATCATCTCCTAATTTAAATTTTTATTTCCTGGGTACACAGCGGGTATTTCGGTTGGTAGTCCTAGGGATTTCTTCCCCAAAGAAAAAATTGAAACCAGCGAAATTTCTAACCTCTTTATTTGGTCGAATAACCATTCATCAAAGAAAGTTTCAATTCTGTTTTAATCGCTGCTATCCCTAGTTAAAATATTTATATTTAAGCACGCCTCAAACTAGTACAATTGGCATTTTATGGGATTTGTACCTTATTCCTATTCGGAATTCTAGGATTAGCGAAGAAAGGACTAGTGTGTTCGAACGAAAATTGCTGATTTGGCTACGAAAGAAGGAATAAAATCATCAATTCTCATTTCCATTGACCAAGTAACCAACAACCTGTGTCCGTCAAAAACCCACCTATTTTTTCAATTTCCAAAAGCGAAAACCAACTTAACGAAAGGCCTCTCAAATGCCGTTTTTCTTGGTCTTTGATTATTTGGGTCCAATTGTTCTTCTGTATTCCCAATCTTCAAGCACAGACAGAATTCATTGAGCTGAGGTTTGATCAAAAAGATGCTCCAAAAAAAGCCCGCTATTTTTTGTCTGGAAAAGTTAGCCAATTGGAAACCAAGGAGGCTCTTTCTGGAGTGGCCATCCACATTGATGGGTATTTTAAGGGAAACAACACCGATCAAAATGGCTATTATTTTCTTGCTTTAGATTCTGGCCGACACCGGATTGTTTTCCGTCAGTTTGGAAAAAAAGCCCTTCATTACCAGATCCAATTGTATGGAGATGGACAATTGGATGTAGAACTTGTAAACCTTGATTTTGAACTAGCCATATTCACTGTTGAATCAGAAGAAAAAGACAGAAATATTCGTAACCCAATTTCTGGGGTGGCCAAAATGAAAATCGAAGACATCAAGCTTGTACCGGCTTTTCTTGGAGAGCCAGATGTCTTTAACGTACTGCAATCCATGCCTGGGGTAACGACTGTTGGGGAAGGATCAGCCGGCATGAATATCCGAGGGGGTCGGGCAGATCAAAACCTAATCATGATGAATGAGACGATTGTCCTCAGCAACAGCCATGCCTTAGGTTTTTTATCCTCATTCAATGGCGATGCTTTACAAAATTTCACCTTGTACAAAGGGACTGTTCCAAGCTATTTTGGAGGAAGGAGCTCCTCTGCCCTCAACATCGAAATGCGGAATGGAAATAAAGAAAAATGGGAAGGTAGTACCTCTTTGGGGACTGCCGTCAACAAACTGATGGTAGAAGGGCCGATTGTCCCTGAAAAAACTTCCCTAATTCTTGCCACTAGAATGTCCAATGCCAATTGGCTGTTGAATATGGCTAATGAAGGAGATATCCAAAATAGTGCTATAAAGTTTCATGACATCTATTTTGATATTAACCATCAGCTTACTCAAAAGAACAGCTTAGACATTAGCCTGTTAAATACTGGGGATTACTTTAAGTTTTCCAATCAATTTGGGTTTGAATGGGATAACCTTGTTGGTTCTTTGAGGAGTAGGAATTTAGTAACGGACAATCTTTCGCTGATCGGGATGGCCGCTTACGGTTCATTCAACAACAGTTTTTTTGAACCCTCTCTGATCGACCCTTCCAAAATCAAAAATGGCTTGTATTACTACCAAGGAAAAATCACAGGATTATGGACTTTAGAAAAAATGGATATCAACTTTGGCGCCGAAGCAATTCAATACCAGATGAGATCGGAATCCCTAATCCCCTTGACACAAGAATCTGGGATTTTACCAAAAACTATCCACAAACAAAGAGGCATGGAATATGCCCCCTACATCTCTGCAGATTGGAACCCAACTGAAAATCTCTCCTTCTCGGGTGGGCTACGGTACTCTAATTACGCCCAACAGGCCCCCGACTCCGTCTTCAGGTATCAAGAAGGGCTTCCTATCTCAAGGTTTACAATCACTGGCGTCGATTTTGTAGAAAGCGGAAATATCGCCAAATACGCTGGTTTGGAGCCCAGATTTTCCTTCAGATGGACTTTTGACAAAGTCAAGTCCATCAAAGCAGGGTATTCGTTGATGAACCAATACCTTCAGACGATCTCCAATGCCACCGGCCCTACGCCTATTGATTTGTGGCAGCTGAGCACCAATTACATACTTCCTCAACGGTCCCACAATGCTTCTTTGGGGTACTTCAGAAATTACAAAGAAGACGAATGGTCGACTTCCATTGAAGGGTTCTACCGAAGTACAAACAACCAAATTGAGTACCGTAATTTTGCAGACTTATTCCTAAATCCACACTTAGAAACAGAATTGATCCAGGGTCAAGGCCTTGCCTTTGGTACTGAACTTCTGATCCAAAAAAACAGCGGAGGGATTACAGGTTGGCTAGCTTACACCTTCAGTAGATCCCTAATCAGGACCACTTCAGAATTTTCCGAAATTCAAGTCAATCAAGGAAATTGGTTTGCAACCAATTTTGACAAACCTCACAACATTTCCTTGGTGACTAATTTTCATTTGAAAAAAGGCAGAACTTTCAATACCAATGTCAATTTTTCATCTGGGCGACCGGTAACAGGACTATCATCCAACTATGTCATTGGGGCAGTTTCTGTTCCCAATTTTGGAAATAGGAATGAATTTAGGATTCCAAATTATTTTAGAATTGACTTTTCTTACTTGACAAATGGCTTCGTAAGAGACTGGGATGATCAAATCAATTTCAGCATCTATAACCTTACTGGAAGGAGAAATGCGTATTCTGTTTTCTTCCAAAGAGAGGGTAGAGTTCCGCGATTGGTCCCTTACCAGGTTTCGATTTTGGGAACCGCTTTCCCTTCTTTCACCTACACAGTAAAGTTCTGAAAATGCGTAAGAATCAAAACATATCCATCCTCTCAATCTTGGTATTTGCCCTTTTTCTAGTGCTTACAATTTCCTGTGTGGATCGGCTAGATTTTATGGGGGAAACCAATGCCGGTCAACTTATTATTTATGGTACATTCACTGATCTTGATGAAAGGCAGGTAGTGCATGTAAGTCGTACTTCTGAATCAGGATTAGCCCCTAAAGGCGTCCCAAATGCCCGTGTTACCCTGGTGAGTCAATCCGGTGGACGGTCTCCTTATTTCAGTTTGGGAAATGGGGAATATGAATTGAATGGTGTCCGGGCGGTAGCAGGGAATAGGTATGCTTTGGAAGTAGTAGTGGATGAAAAAGTATACCAATCTACGTTTGAAAAAGTACCAGAACTAGTTGCAGAAGATAAGCTCAGTTTTAGTTTTGAAACCGAACCTTTCAGAACGGAAGATCCCGAAAACGTTTTTAAAGTCTTTTCAGAAACGACGCTTCCTGATACCCGAGATCCAATTTACCTGAGATGGACGATAGAGGAAACTTATTTATGGCCTTTGGCTTGGTTAAAAGGAACGGGTATTCCTCCTCCACAACCCCCTCCTTGCTTTATTTCGGATGTGATTGAACCCAATCGGATTAATTTATTTGATGGCTCCGGGACAAGTACTAGGAATTCAAATTTATTATTGGGGAGACGTTCGGTAGACAACTCTTTTCAATATCCATTCTTTGTAACTGTAAAGCAATGGAGCATCAATAGGGATGCGTATGCTTATTGGGAGAAAATCAAAATCGTCATCAACAACCAAGGATCCCTTTTTGATATCCCTCCTGCTCCTGTTTTTGGGAATATTTCCAATGTTAAAGACAGCGAAGAAATCGTACTAGGCTATTTTGAAGTTGCAAAAACGAAAACTACACGGATCTTTACTACCAATGCCGATGTGCCTTTTTTTCTCCTAGACCCCTGTCAATACATCCCTAGCAAGTCTGATGATTCCTACATTCCTGAATGTAAAAGTTGCGCAGCAAGGGCACAAGGCCGAAGCTGGACGACCAAAGCACCCGCCTGGTGGAAGTATGATTAAGTGAGGCAAGAAATTTCAAAGAAGACTCATCGTGATAAATTACTTGTATAAATCTGAAAGCTTCAAAATTCCATTTATATTGAAACTTGAATTTTAATTCGTTGCAATGGCATACCTAAATACAAAAGCTCAAAAAGAAACTACCTACGATGCTATCGTCATAGGTTCGGGTATCAGCGGTGGTTGGGCCGCAAAGGAACTTTGTGAAAAAGGACTAAAAACCTTGGTCTTGGAACGGGGAAGAATAGTGGAACATGTGAAAGATTACCCCACCATGCACTTAGATCCCTGGGATATGGAATTGAGAGGCGGACTTACCCCTGAGCAAAAGAAAAAACATTACAAGAACGGTCGCTCTGGATGGGTTGGCTTGGAGACGGAGCATTTCTGGGCAGACGATGAAGCAAATCCCTACACAGAAGTTAAACCTTTTCTTTGGCTTAGAGGGCATCAAATGGGAGGCAAATCATTGCTTTGGGGAAAACAAACCTATAGATGGAGCGATTTGGATTTTGAAGCCAATGCCAAAGATGGGCATGGGGTGGATTGGCCGATTCGCTACAAGGATATAGCACCTTGGTACACCTATGTGGAAAAATTTGCTGGGATTAGTGGAGAGGCCCTTGGCTTACCACAATTACCGGATAGTCATTTTCTTCCACCCATGGAATTGAATTGTGTAGAAAAGCACGTAAAAGAACGAATTGAAAAAGACTTCGCAGGAAGAAATTTGATAATTGGGAGGGTGGCCCATCTTACTGAGCCCCTTAACGGAAGAGGAAAATGCCAAAACAGAAACAGATGCAGCAGAGGATGTCCCTATGGAGCCTATTTCAGCAGTAATGCAGTGACCCTGCCTGCAGCGGATGCTACGGGTAATTTAACCATCAGACCCTATTCAATTGTCCAGTCTATCATTTACGACGAACAAAAAGGCAAAGCCACAGGGGTACGTATTATTGATTCTGAAACAAATGAGGACATCGAATATTCAGCCAAAATCATATTTGTCAATGCTTCAACTTTAGGTACCACGCAGATTTTATTGAATTCAACCTCCAACCGATTTGAGAATGGTTTAGGAAATGATAGCGGGGAGCTTGGACATAACCTGATGGACCATACCTACCGAGTAGGTGCCACAGGAAAAGTAGAGGGTTTTGAGGAGGAATATTACAAAGGAAGAAGGCCCAATGGAATTTACATTCCAAGATATGTGAACATCGATGAGAAATCCAAAACGGATAAATTCCTTCGCGGATTTGGATACCAAGGAGCTGGATTCCGTGGAGGCAATCCCGCCAATAGTGAATCATTTGGAGCGGATTATAAGGATAGCATCTTAAAACCAGGCCCCTGGGAATTCTTTATAACCGGGTTTGCAGAATGTTTGCCTTACCATGATAATCAGGTGTATTTGAACAAAGAGGTCTTAGACAAATGGGGACAACCTACCTTATCCATAGATGCCGAGTTCAAAGCCAACGAAAAGGCAATAAATAAGCAAATTCAGGAAGATGCTGTAGAAATGTTGGAAAAATCAGGCCTAAAAGAGGTGATGGGTTTTGATAACAACCATCCTCCCGGATATGGCGTGCATGAAATGGGTACGGCTAGAATGGGACGAGACCCAAAGACCTCAGTTTTAAATGGTTTTAACCAGATACACAGTGTCAAAAACGTATTTGTCACGGATGGTGCGTGCATGACGTCTTCCTCTTGTGTAAATCCTTCATTGACCTATATGGCTATTACAGCCAGAGCCGCTGATTATGCAGTTTCAGAATTAAAAAAGAATAACCTTTAATCGATATGGATAGAAGAAGCGCCCTCAAAAAAGCCGGTGTACTGGCAGGTTCGGCAGTTGCTATGCCCTCTTTGATCTCTTTACTGCAATCGTGCACGAGTGAAAATCGATTAGATTGGCAACCGCTATTTTTTACAGAGACAGAAGCAAAGACAATTTCGGTCCTAGTAGATACGATATTGCCTCGCACAGATACGCCCGGTGCGCTGGATGTAAAATCGGATATCTTTATTGATAAGGTCATAGCAAAGACCTATGACGAAGAAGCAAAAAATAAAATGCGGGCAGATATCGCTGCCTTTAACTCCGACTGCGAAATGAATTTTGGGGGCAATTTCATTCAATTGAACGCTTCTGACAGGGAAAAAGTATTGCAGGCTGCCGAAAAGAACTCCGGTAAATTTAGTCCCGGAGTTTGGGGCACCGCGGTAGGAAAACAAGAGCCTATTGGTTTTTATAGGTCCATCAAGTCCATGGCAATCTGGGCCTATTTCAGTTCAGAGGAAATAGGAAAGAACGTACTCGCCTATGACCCTATCCCGGGAACCTATGAGCCATGTATACCGGTTTCAGAGGTGGGAAATCGCTGGAGTTTATAAATTATTCTCAGGTTGGATTGAAACCAAGGATCATGGAGGCCTTCCGGTTTTTCAGGAAACTAGTAAGGTATTACAAGCCTATAGGCAGCAATTTGCGCCCATACAAGTGCTACCCCTACACTACTGCGACACCCCACCCCCAAGGTAGGCAGGTCCGATCGCTTAAATTCCCTTGATAGCTAGGTTGAGACCTCAGGGGAGCGTTGGGAGTTTACTTGGATACAAGGTCTTAAGTGTTTTTGAAAAGAAATAAAGTCAAAAAATCCCAGCAGGTAGGTGGGTGTTTTTTTTAGATGGAGAGATATTAGGTGGGCTTGTATCCCCAAAATACGTCTGGGCCCATTCGGAGAAAAGTGATTTTAAAATGGATAGTGAGGGGTATATGGGTAGAAGGCTTCGCTATTTAGAAAAAAACACATCGCAGGCATTCAAAAACGAAAAGATTTATCAGTAACTTTCATTTCAACACCAATAGCATCTATATGTCACCTAGCCGGAGAAAATTTTTAAGCCTAGCTGCGCTTACATCAGGAGCAATGTCTCTTTCAGGAAACCTATTTGCAGCGAATAGTTTGAAGGAGGAGGAATACGATCTCCCCGCAAGTATTAGAGACTTGAAGCCCATGGTTGATGGGATTGTTCCGATTTCCGTGGAGGAAAGAAAACAACGAATTGCAAAGGCACAGGATTTAATGGCTCAGGAAAAAATTGATGCTATTTTTCTAGAAGGAACTGCTTCCTCATTTTATTTTACCAGCATGAGGTGGGGACAAAGTGAACGAACTTTTGGGGTGGTGATTCCTGCCTCAGGTCCCATCGCGTATGTTTGTCCGAAATTTGAGGAAGACCGCGCTATGGAACTAATCAACCCAGTTTTTGGAGATGAGGTCCGTTGTTGGGAAGAACACGAAAGTCCCTATGCATTGATTGCAGGGATCGTAAAAGATAGGGGTGTCAAGCACAAAAGGATTGGCATGGAAGAACGTGTTCGGTTTTTTATCGCCGATGGGGTAAAAAAGGCGGCACCTGGCTTTGAGATGGTTGATGCCACACCTATCACAGCTGGATGTAGGATGTATAAGAGCAAGGCTGAAATTGCCTTGATGCAAAAGTCAAACGATATCACCATAGAAGCCTACAAGGCAGCTTTTGCTACGCTCAGACCAAATATGCCACAGGCAGAGTTTAGAGCCAATATTTCTGCAGCCTTTAGAAAACTAGGCTATACAGGCAGCGCTATGGTGAACATAGGAAAATATTCCGCTATGCCACATGGCAGCATTGTTCCACAGACCATCCATGAAGGAGATGTAGTTTTGGTTGATGGGGGAACAAGTTGTGAGGGATATGCATCAGATATCACCAGAACCATTGTGTTTGGCAAACCAAGTCAGCGTCAGATTGATATTTGGAACCTTGAAAAAGAGGCACAGGATGCTGCATTCGCTGCCATAAAAATAGGTGCAACTTGTGAGTCTGTGGATGCTGCTGCAAGGGCAGTAATTGAATCTGCTGGATTTGCTAAGAATTACAAACTACCCGGATTACCCCATCGAACAGGACATGGAATCGGCTTAGAAGGCCATGAGTGGACCAATTTTGTAAAGGGCAACTTGACCAAATTAGCGCCGGGAATGTGTTTTAGCAACGAACCTACTATCGCCATTCCAGGAGAATTTGGAATTAGATTGGAAGATTGTTTGTACCTGGGAGAGGATGGTCCACACTATTTCTCAAAACAAAGTATTTCCATCGAGCAGCCATTTGGCTAGCGGGTAGTCAACTACAGCTCCAATGATTTTAAATCTATGGAATGTAACAGATCTTAAGGAGGAGGATATGTCTAGGTGATAGGTATTGCTAATTGATTTCCTTCTTGATCATCTCAATAAGAATACTATCTTTTTTTATTCTTGTTTTGATTAAATTTCTATAATAATCATGGAACCACTTTTTATCCTTTAGCCTTTCAATTAGTGGTTGAGGGATTTTCTGTGATCCTGTAAATATTCTACCTGTTTGGTAACCTAAATCATTCGGTTTATCCTGAACAAGCTCGGTGTTATCATACAGGTAGTCCCTCAATTCTCTTGTCTGACTCAGCATTTCTTCCTCGATTTTTTTGTAAAACTCGTGGTACATATACTTATTTTGAAGTGCCGTAACAACTTCTTCAATTTCTATCAGCTCTATAAGCCCCGAGTTTTGCAGAGCACGATATTCCTCTTGATTATCTACGAATAATGTTCCAATAATGATTGCATTAGTTATTTGAAGTCCAACTTTTTCTTTTGGATAAGATAGAAGCCTTAGATTGTTCTCTGAAATCCATTCGATTGACCCTGAAGCTAATGTATGAGCTTTATAGTTGAATTCTAAGTCCACTAAATCAACTTCAAGGTTTTTCTTGAGCCGGTTCAAAGATTGATTCTTAAGGCCCTGTTGATATTCAACAGCATTTCTTTTTTCGAGTGCAAAAGATAGGGAAATGCCTAAAACGATAACTAAGAATTCTAAGCTGTATTTTAGTATGTATTGTTTTAGTCTCATAAGCACGATTGCTAGTTTGTGTTAAGATATTATAAATTAATTAAAAATATATAAACTTCTACATCAACTAAAAACCGAAATCTCTTTGCGTAAAAAAACAGGAATAATTAAAAAATCTAAAGAAGGTCTGTAGAATGAATAATTAAAACATCATTTGCATTCCAAAACACCTATTTACGACTCTCCGAATAAACTCCCTACCAACCCCAGATTTCAATTTATTTTTAAAATCGACATGATCTAACTGTAAATTGAATATCAGTTAGTTGCCTTACATAAAATTGTACATGCTAGGCTAGATTTTCTAGCATTTTTTATCAAATAGATTTATTGACAATTTGTGTCACTTTTAAAAGGGCCTTGCGTAATTATAAAAAATAGGTTTACTTTTACCCCATCATCAAGAACCAGTACATCTGGTACCAACCGAGTCTAACGCCACGGTGGTAAAGCGATGAGGGTTTGTGCAAACCAAAACTGTTAGTCTCCCGCACCCCTTTCCTTTTTTGATGGTAACGCGTTTCACCTAAACACTCGTTATCATGTTATTAAAAACTGCGTACACTGCGCCCCTGATCCCTAGCGATCACATCCGTACACCCACTCAAGTTAATCTAGACCCTGGCCTACTCGAGCAAGCAAAAGCTTACCCTTTTATCGAGCAGCAAGTCATTGTCCACTGTGAATTCAGTCCAGGTATCTTTTGGGAGCCACGCCTTCGCATCTGGCCCACTACCTACCTGATTCCAAAAGGAGGGACAAGCAAATCCAAACTCCTTCAGGCTGAACACATCTCCTTCTACCCTGAATGGACACCCATTAAACGATTTATAGTACATCGCTTTACGCTAATCTTTGAAGGACTACCCAAGGACTGTACCACTTTTGACCTAGTAGAAGAAATACCTGAACCAGGGGGATTTGTGGCACGCGATATCACTCGCCTCCCCTCAGATATTTATTCAATTAGCTTGTAAGAAAAGCCTGTTTCAGTCCTAGTTACCATCCTTTATCCTTATTCCAATGAACACATCCAACGCATCTTCCTTCGGAGAAGTACGCAAATTCCCTGCTGGCTATGGCCAATTTCCCTACCTGATTATCCGCATGCACTATGGCGTGTACATGCAGATTCCCATTCAGCTCAGTCCCCCAGAGCCAGGAGCCCCTCCTCGACCTGGAATTCAAATCCCCGATATCAGTGTAGAGAAGCTGGCGGAATACCGAGTCAACCTGGATTCAGAAGTGCATGACCTCTTAGTCGAACATTTCAGCAGGTGGAAGCAGAAAACCGAGTTTTACAACAAAGGCCGCAAAATCGAATGTTGCATCGTAGAAGCTCCTGATCGAGCCTACTACTTTAAGGACAAGGAGGAAATCTCCATGTCTTCCATCCCTAAAGGAGGCACCTTAC
>Ga0181563_10002730_pt1 | contig 17097 bp, 2 predicted proteins | sample 011ome_25_FD_133759 | JGI IMG/M metagenome (GOLD analysis project Ga0181563, IMG submission 133759) | Coastal salt marsh microbial communities from the Groves Creek Marsh, Skidaway Island, Georgia - 011512CT metaG (megahit assembly) | ecosystem: Environmental > Aquatic > Marine > Intertidal zone...
AGTTTCGGAAAGTTCGTTTACCTGCCGACTCCCCGCGTGGCGGGTTGCTAGGCATGGCAGCGATTCATGCGATGGGCAGTGATGGTGTCGTCAGTAGTCCTGTGGAACGGGGAGCGTGGGTCTTGAGATACCTGCTGAACGATCCGCCGCCGCCAGCGCCACCGAATGTACCGCAGATCACTCGACTAGAGGGCGAGATTTTGACAAGTCGTGATCGGCTACTTGCTCATCAGCAGGAGCCGCAATGTGCGAGCTGCCATCGTAAAATTGATCCCATTGGATTTGGTCTCGAAAACTTTGACGCCACCGGGAAATGGCGAACCCAAGACAGCTACCAACAAAAGGATGCCAAGGGCAGGGGAGTGGGAAAACGGTTGACGTGGACGATTGATTCGGCGGGTGCGATGCATCAAGGCCAAGCTTGGTCGAATTTTTATGAATTGCGACAGGTGATCGCGTCCAAGGAATCGGATTTTGCTCGCGGGTTTACCGAGCACCTGATTGAATATGCACTCGGTCGACCGTTCGGTTTTACGGATCAACCGCTCGCCGATGCAATTGTTGAATCGGCGAAAAGCTCGCAGTACAGCATTGCGGAGATCATTCGCCAACTGGTCCACAGCGACGCATTTCAGAGTAAGTGATCCGGTAATTGTTCAATTATATTGCTCAATCATTGTGAGAAGCTGTGCGTTCCGGCGTTGCGTATTGGTTCGCTCGCGTTGCGTTAAGTGATTGAAAACTTGGGAGTCATCCATGAATTACCAAACACGAGCTTTTTTGGCGACCCTACTCGGTGCGGTGTTGGCTTTGTCATTTGGGAAAGCCAGAGCAGATCAATCGAGCGAGTTTGAGGCGGAATGGTTTACGTCGGGGACGTTGGTGTATTCCGATCATTTTGATGGTGAGTATGACGCTGAGCGATGGGGGCCACTGCGAAAAGACCGAAAAATCGAACAGGGAAAATTGATCGTGATGCCTCGATTCGAATCAAAGGAAGAGGCAATGAGGGTCTTGCAGCGTGATCATCACCTTGGGCTAGAACCGATCATTCATTTGAATAAGATTCCAGATAAGTTTGTGTGTCATCTTCGTTACAAATTTGATGCCAAGCAAATAACAGCAGGGCGACCGTGTTTTCAGATTGGACATCATATGATTGTCCTAAGTCTTCTTGAGGGTGGAGGACACCAAGTCAAGCTACCGGACGGTCCGGTGCTTCAAGAGCGGGAATCGAAGGTCGAGCTTGGGCAATGGATTGAGATGGTAATCGAGTATCGGAAAGGACAGATACTGATCGACCTCAACGGTCATCGGAGGATCTACGAGGATCCCGCTGTGACGATTGAAAATAAAAACGATCTGCAAGGACCAAGATTCTCGATCAAAGGCGGACCGGACTGCCTAATCGTGTTTGACGCCGTCAAATTATGGGCTGCAGAATAACGGGATTCTCGTTTCGCGTTTGCCTTTGACGAATTAAGGACGCTCCATCAAAGCCGATAACCTCACACAGGCTTAAATGTTGAGCTTCTACGGTAGTCTTCCAGCTCTGATTGATGGGAATCGGCTGTTTGTTGTCGACGACGGCGACCATAAGCCACGCAACTCGATTTGTCGAAGTTAATGATCACCGGCAAGATCGGCAAACAGGTCGTCGAGATTCCGGACTTCATCCCAACGCGGGTCAAATCCAAACTCGTTTTCCGCCCAAATCGCATCGACCGCTGACTGCTCGACGGTATCGGCAGAATGCACAGCTTGCCCGTCAATGTGCTCTGATTCCTTCTCAAAGGAGAGAACGGCGGAGCCAGATTCGCCGATCTCACCCTCGGGTTCTTGGCTCGAATCAAGTGCCGTCAAATTGCTAACAGATGACCGCTGGTTGTTCACATCGTACTGCGAGACGGAGAACCAAGCGTTTGCCGTGAGATCACTTTGAAGTTCCGAAACCTCTTGCTCTCCTTCACCGCGGTGGTCGCGATCAAGTCGGTTAATGACAATCAGTGCGTCCAGTGGTGTAACGGCTCCGTCCGCATTCACATCATAGTACGGCGTGGGATACGGTTTGATTTCGGGCAGTTCACTCGTCGTTTGAGACATCAAATGGTTGATGATCAGCAACGCGTCTAGAGCCGTAACTCGATCATCGTTGCTGACATCTTGGTGATCGCTCGGATTCTGCCACGGAGCGGCATTTGCAACGATTTCGATACTAAAGGTTTCCGTTAACGAGAGTGGAGGTGTACCTGAATCGGTGACGGTTACCTGAACATCCACGAACGTTTCAGGTGTGTAGGTAAAATACTCGTCATCTTTGAGTTTGAGTGATGCCCCTTGGATCTCAAAACGCGGATCTGATGTCGAAAAGACGTGCGACTGATTATCGCCAGAATCGCTTACGACCAGTTGCCCTACGACCAAACCACTCACTTTTTCTTCGGCGATTGAATCGCTAAGGGTCAGGCTGGTTGGCGGATAATTGACTAGAACACTAACGGTTTGGGTAATGGAGTCACCGCTATCGGCGTCTAAAACGGTAACGGTTGCAAGATACGTTCCGCCCTCTTGGTATTGATGGCTCGCAACAAAGTTTCGCGCCGCAGGATTCAATTCGGTGACCGTCTGCGGTTCTTGGTCACCCCAATTGATGATGACCACGTTCCGATCCGCGACTCCACCGTCAGAGAATTGACCGGAAAGCGAAATCCATCCGAGTCCCTGATTCGAATCCACTTCGGACACCACTAAGTCCGCTAGTGGTAGTTCGGCGACTTGGATAGTTTTTTGATAATCGCTGTATTCACCGTCTGGCGAGAAAACTCGCATGTAGGCTGTCTGAGGTCCGTCCTGATTGACCGTAATTGAGGTCTGTGAGAGCGACGTGCCGTCTTGGTAAGACGATGCGTCACGTTCTTCTTTGTCGAAAGAAAAGAAGTAACGCGTCCCCGAATCTTCGCCCTCACCCAAGATCATGCTCGAAAATACCTGAGTGGGCTCCAAGCACGAATCGACGGAAAGCTGAATTTTGGAACCCTCCGTGAAATCTCCTTGCGCCGCCAAATAATGGTAGGTGTCACAGGTTTCGTCCGGTAAAGGCTGTAGGATTTGGTAGCTCTCCGAACCCTCGAACAGGTAAATTTCATTTAGGCCGCCCGAGGTGAAGATGCGAGACTGTATGTCCAACTGGTTGAATGCGGGGTACTCAATCAAATAGCCAAGTCGGTCGCTACCATTACGATCTACTTTTTCATAAGCACCAGAATCATGGCTGACTGCAGCGTGATCAGCAGGCCCGTAGAAACGAACTTCGCTTAGTCCAACAAAATTGAAATCAGCACCGGGAAATCCAACAAGATTATCTAGTTTGACGTAACGAGCTTGAATGCCAGCAAGCGAAATCACTTGAGAGAAATCAACGTTCTCAACACCGGGCGCAATATCGAATTGCTGTCCAGCGATCGCAACGCTGTATTGTTGATCTTCACCGGCGACGAGGATATCGGCCTGACTGATTCCCCGCTTAATCAGTTCGGGGCGATTTTCGAGTGTCTCGTTATAGTTCCAAATCCTCATATGCGCGAGGTCTTGAACACTACCTAGGTCAAAAGCAATCTCGGGAGCCAAATCATAAGGGGAGGCTAGAGTGCCGTTGCTCAACCACATGTTCCCGTCCGGCGCGATCACATGATAGGCCGCCGCGTTATCACCGTTGCCAGTTGTGTTTAAACCGCTACCGTCGATGGTGTGTGTCGCGAGTCTACTACCATATTGGCTGGATGCGGTCACATTTTGAATGGGAATGAGATGGAGATTGTTTGGATCACCGCTTTTCCAGGGTAGCCCATCATTGTCGACTAGACGCATCAGTTCGGTGGAACCGTCAGGTTGGGGATAGGTCCAATACCAGTTCTGTTCATTTAATGCGTCGGATGCCCCAATCCAATAATCGCCATGGGGCAGGGTCTCGATTGCGTCCGCAGCGGATGGGGTAGCAAGATTAGCTAACCTTCCCCCACGTGCAATCGCATCCGCAAACGCTTCATCCCAAGTGAAATTACCAGAGATGACATCCACGAACGTTTCAGCAGTGTGATCACTAAAACTTGATAGAACGACCTCGCCAGCTGAAAGATTAATCACGGGAGTGTCAGGCAGAACGGAGAGATTACCCAGCGTTTCGACCTGCAGGCCATACTTGTCATCGACTAGCCCACCGCTATCAAGAATGACTAAGCCGGCGATACTAAAGGTTCCATCGGCATTGTTGTATTCAGGGGCTTCATCCTGCTGGTCAAGTTCGCTGATACGGGTTGGTATGGACTTCATCGGCAGTGCGCTGCGGATATCGTAGGCATTTGCCAGCACGCCAGTCAGTTCGATATCGAAGCGACCTATGGTTAGATCACCTTGGTTCATCACAGCAATGTCCCCAAAGTCGGTCATCGCCGCTAGCTGATTGAGTTGTGTATGAACCGGTTGGGATTGTCTTCCGATCCCCCAGCCCTGCGGATCGTGCAAACCTTCGGCAACCAGCGCAGCGCGATCCGCGGTCACGTGCGTCCTATCGCCGACACCTCGAATCGTGCCTTCTCCGTCGTCTTGTGTCCCGCTCACGCCGTCATAGTCGGCCACAATCAGCACCGATCCACCGCGGCCATCAATACCTGCGGCGGTTGCAACTTCACCCAGTTTGATGGTGTGTGCAGCGAGCATGACAACATTGCCGAACTCACTTGCGATGCGACTTCCAGGTTCCATGGTGATCTTCGCCGTCGGGTCGCCCTCACTTAGCGTCCCTCGGTCGTACTCAGTTCCGGAGGCAAGCACGATCTGTCCGTAACCACTGCTGGAAACGAGTGTGTTGGATTCGGACAGAGGAACATCAACCCATTTCCAAAGACCCTCGTGCCCCTCATCGGTAGCGCCGAACCATACATTGATGTTGCCGGTGTGCCTTGATGCCTTGGCTTGCTCAACTTCATTTTCGATGACTGCAAGGTGTCCGCCTCGTGATTCCGCGTCTGCTTTAGCGGCCCACCACGTGAAGGTACCGCTAACGAAAGAATAGTCACCATTCTTTTCTAGGATGTAACCGCCGAGTTGGTTATTGCCATCGAGATCATTCCACGTTCCATCGGGACGCATCATGCCGTGATGTTCAAGATTTTGCCAGTTGTCTGGATTGTTGGTTGCCCAATTCTGAAAACCTCTTCCAACGATCCAAGTCCATGTTCCCTCGTGACCTTCGTCGCTTGCACCAATCCAGACACTTGTTCCGCCATTGTGTTCCGCGGCGCGTGCCTGCTCAGATGCGGTCTCAATCACCGCAAGTTGACCACCGCGATTTTGAGCGTCGCGAGACGCCTCCCACCAGTTGAAGTTGCCTTCGACAAAGGAGTAGTCATCGTTAATTTCGAGGATGTAGCCGCCCAGTTCTGTGCTACCGGAGGTATCGTCCCATGTTCCGTTGGGATACATCTGAGCAAAGTTTTGCCCGCCGAAAGCATTATTTGGTTCCCCAACACTCCAGTTAGAATAGCCGCCACTGTCCGGCCAGAAACGTTTCGGGTAGCGAATAATCGCGTCATCGCCTTTGACTGCGATTCCGGACGCACCAATCAGATTGATGTTTCCGTTGCCGCCTGTTGTGGAGATGGGGGCTCGAATCACGAGGCCTTCTGACTCAATCCACTTCCAGTTCCCTGGATCATCAACATCGGTGGCCCCAATCCAAACACTTTGGCCATTCATCGCCTGTATCGCTCGGTCTTGTTCCGTCCTGCTACCGATAGTAGCCAAGTGACCACCTCTAGATCGAGCATCCCGGTAGGCCTCGAACCAGTTGAAATCGCCGGCGATATGAGTGAACGCGCCTTCGGTCTCCAGAAGGTAACCGGTCAAGCGATGGGTTCCCGGCATGTCATTCCATAGGCCGCTTGGTAGCATCTCGGCGTAATGCTCGACGCCGTTGTAATTGTTTGGCTCACCGGTGTTCCAGTTTTGATAGCCACTCGCTAATACCCATTTCCACTGACCCTCGTGTCCCTTATCGGTACCACCAATCCAGACATTGATCCCGTTTGTATGCTGCGAAGCCAAATCTTGCTCGACTTGTGACTGAATCACTGCCAGCTGGCCACCCCGCGACTGGGCATCATTCGCGGCTTGCCACCATGTGAACGAACCTCCGACAAACGAGTATTCATTGTCGATGTGCAGGATGTAACCTCCGAGTTGCCCGTTGCCATCCATATCATCCCAGGTACCATCGGAATACATCTGGGTGAAGTTCTGGTTCCCATTCCAGTTGTTGGGTTCGCCAGCGTGCCAATTGGTGAAACCAAAGTCAATTTGCTTTCGAATTGGATCAAAGGCGACACCACCCGTTGCATCCGGTGTGACACCGTTGGCAACCAGTGTGAGGTTTCCGCCACCATCGACTTGGATGGGACCGTCGACGTCAAGTCCATGCTGGGTGGTGATCAACAAATCTCCGGCGAAGACGTTCAGGTCGGCAAGCGATAGCGATTGAGATCGGTTATCAACAAACAGTGAAGAAACCGGCAGGTCGGCATGGTGATTGCGGATTTGATCGACATCGATCGTCAATAAATGATCAGACTCGCCCAATCCCGCGTACGATCCCAGTTCCAAGGTACCGGTTTGAATTGCCGGAGCGGTTCGGTCAATTGCCACATCGCGAATTGCTGAGTCGCCAAGCCATTGGAGTGTGCCAAATGGCTTGGTTTGCAAACTGCCGGAAATCAATAAATTTCCAGCCGCTTCGATGGTGACATTTCCGTGGGTTGAGATGATGTCGTTTACGCGGCTATCGTCTGCATCGGAGATTTTAAGACGACGTGTTGCGAGGTAAGGAAGCTGGATAGATTCCGGTAAGTCGTTCCATAGTCCGTTGGGAATCAGCTGCATGTAGTTTTCGCTACCACCCGCATTGTTGGGTTCCCCATGATTCCAGTCTTCGTAAGCATCACTTGGATTTCCTTGCTTCCAGAAAACATCTGAGCTGTAGGTGGGTATCCACCATTCCCACAGCCCTTCCTCGGTTGCATCGGTGCCGCCCAGCCAAACGGAGACGCCCGCAGCGGTGGAGGTAATCTTGGCGAGTTGTTCCGCACTTTCGGCAGTGGCGATCCAGCCCTGACGTTCATAAGCATCAAGCATCGCGTCTGCGTACGTAAATGGCCCATCGATGCGGCTAAAACCATCACGAGTCTCTAGGACGTACGAGTACGACTGCGAGCTCGATGCATCTTCCCAAGTCCCGTCACCAAGCATGACGAGAAAATCTTCAAGGTCCTCATAGTTATCCGGCTGCGTTTGAGTCTGACCGGATCGAGCCCAGTTTTCGACAAAACCTTCCGAGAGAATCCCATTTCGGTAATCGCCCTCGAAGAATAGGCTTCGGTATAGGTTCCCTGTTAACCATGACCATCGGCCTTCGAGCCTTGCGTCAGATGCTCCAACCCAAGCGGGTTGCCCGGCAGCGGTTTCACGAAAAAGAGATTGTTCTGCCGTTCCACGCACGGTACCCAATGTGCGGTTGGTTATCGCGGCATCCAGCAAGGCCTCAGCAAATGTAAACTCACCCGGTACCAACTCGGTGACATACTCCACCCCATCGCGGACCTGAATATCACCGTTGGTTACAATGTCCAATTGCCCCGTTGGTGATACGATTTCGGCGGAAACATCAACACCTAGAAGCTTTGGACTCGACAAATTGGTTTCGAGTGCTTGTCCGTCTGAACGCCGTCCCGTGATCGTGATATCGCCAACGGATTCAACGGAATATTGTGTTGCAGCGGAATTACTCTGTGTTCCAAATCCGGAAATGACATAGTTCGTGTCTAGATCGAGTGCAGAGTTTGTCTTGCCAAGCTTCGAAACCACCTCCTCATTCCACCGACGTAGTCCAAGATCAACCGATCCGCCGCTGATGCGGTGAACTGAGTGGACGTTTCCAGTAATGTCCGGTTCCCCGGTTATATCAAAGCTTATTGCATTACCGGCCAACGCTGTAACACTTGCTGGCAGAAGTCGCTTCGCCTTTCCTTTTTGATACTGATTCAGTACCTCATCTGGTGATAAGACTCGATTGAAAATCGCAAACTCATCGAGGTTTCCGGTGAGCTGTCCGTCCCATGATGGATTTCCACCGAGGTACCAGGAGCCAGCAGTATCCTTGATTGCAGATGCCGGATAGGACTGAGGGGGTGTGGGTTGTCCATTTAGGTAAATGATCATCTGATCATTTGATGCATCCAATACGGTTGCGAAGTGGTACCAATTTCCGGCTTGCACGCTTCCATCGGCCGTTCGCGTCGTAATTTCGGATGCACCGTCACTGGGCGTAGCCGATAGGTAGAGGAATCCCGCCTGATTGATGAACAGTGCGTTCTCGCGGTTGGCGCAACCGACGCCGCAATCAGGTGTGTCCCCTTTGAAGTAGACTGTTTGCCAGCCCTTATTGAAGGAATCCACCTTAAACCATCCCGTGACCGTCTGGTACTGACTATTGTGAAGTCTCGAGTCATCGGGAATGATCACCGCACCTTGCGATGTTGATTCGCTGAACCGCACCGATGTGTTACTGACCTCACCGGTAATGGCTCCCTCGTAACCGAGTTCCACTTGCCGGTAGGTGCCATCCGGGCCGTTACCCGATACTTCATCCGCTGTAACGCTTCCCGACGGATCACTCAGTGGCCAGTAGCCATTAGGTCTTTGGTGACGAATGGTCTCCGCCCACTGGTCATTCGACTCGACAATAACATTTAGGTTGCCGGCAATATTGCCCGATGGTGCAGAAAGATTGACCTCACGACCGATGACCAATCGATCCTCTGAATCGGAAGTCCATGTCAAGTTACCCGCTGAGTTGCTGATCTCGACTGGCCCAGAAGGATTGACGATGGAGGCTTCAAATAAGATGTCACCTGCAGGAACCGAGTTTGTTTCCTGAAGATTTTTGATAGTAACTTGATTAGGAATCAGTTTGTCACGGTCCGGCTGCCGAAGGATCTGAAGTTTGTCATCCCTCGTACTGACTAAAACAAGACTCGGTTGCTCGGGTCGCATCCAGCGCCCTTCGACTTCCTGATCGGTCAAATTTATCCAGACACTGAATCCGTTGGCGATCTCAAGCAATTGAACATTCTGGGCGTGGGTGGCCGGTGAGGCAATTGTGCCGCCTCGAGATTTTGCATCGTTGAGAGCGTCGGCAAATGTCAACTCGCTATTGATTAGTTCAAAACCTGAATCCGTCTGCAGGATATAACGTCGCAGGGATCCACCATTGAGGTCATTCCAGAGACCCGAGTTAAGAAGTTCCGCATGGTCCTCGGCGCCGTTGAAATCGTTTGGCTCATTTGTGTTCCAATTCGCATACTTTCCGTTGACGGTGTTCCCGTCCGACTCGCCGCTCCAAAACTGGACCGTCGTGATTTTATTTTCGATCGGAGCGGTAAGATCTAGATCAAGGATCGTCAAATCGCGGTTGGAGAAGTTTTCAAAATCGACATGATGCATTGCATAGAACAATGCATCACCGGTAACCTCGTCTTTTCCCGGTAAGCTGGCGTCATCGGCAGAGGTAGCAAACTCTGAAATTTGCTCCGTGAAATCAAACGGAACATTCGTCACGGTGATGGTTTGACCAACGGGTATTTGATCGCCCTGGTGGATGGTACCGCCGTCGAGAGTGACGCCATCTGCAGTCGTGATTAAACCGCTTTGATCAATTTCCAAATTCGCGTGGGCGATACCGAGGGTGGTCGCATTCCAATCGATGGTGCGATCCCCTTCAAGATCTTTGGTTGTCGAGTGATTGCTTCCGCGATCAACCCTCGCGGTTACCTTGAGTTGCGAAGCCGGTAGCACCTCCTGCAATGCATTGACCTCAAGTTCATTGGCGACAATGGTGGTGTTTGCGTCACTTGCAACCTTGACGCTCACATCATAATCAACATGCGCATCAGCTGATGATGCCGCTCGGCCTCGCAGCGTGTGTCCTTCGGCTTCGACATCGATATCTCGCACTCGCGACGTAACGATTAACGTTTCGCCGATGATACGAGTAGAATCCTTTAGATCGACCAATACATCCGAATCGATTGCATACAGGCCAGTTGCTCGTTGTTTGTTTTGAAGTCCGCGACCGGTCGCGTGGGCGAGCATCTCTCCCGTATCGACTCCGTCAATCTCTGCAATAATTTCGATCGTATCCGATACGATGAGTGCATCGGAAAGGATGATGGAAGTTGCGTTTCGAGTCTCCGAATCTGACTGCATCCGAATTCCAGCACCGTCAGCTTGGTTTGCTTTGGAATCGCCAAATAACCCACTTGATCCCGTTTCGCTGGTCATCGTTGAGTCAAATGTGGTTGTCGCAGTAATTGCAACGGTCGATCCTGACTCCAGTCGTGCCCCGGGAAGGAGGTACAACAGGTTCTGATAGGACTCGCTAATCTCCGCGTCAGAGCGTTGAGTGGTGACAATCCCGCCGCCTTTGGTTTCGGCGTTAGACTTTGCGTTATCACTATTTTCACTGACGATTTTTATGTCGCGCTGTGCTCGCAGAAGACCACTGATTTCCAGTTTGGTTTCCGTCTCGATATCGGCGATGCTGCGTGATCGATTGTCCGAGGCCGCACCACCCGTGTGGCTCGAGACGTGTGAATTGACGTTGCTGGAGGAGTCGGCAATCAATTCGATGTCGACCGCGTGTAATTCAGCCCCACCGCCGATGGCTAAGTGGGTCGATCCATAGGCGTACGCGTATGCCTTCGGATCGCCGGTTGCGGCGACCAGTGCACCACCGGAGGTTTTGGCGGATGCGTGAGCCGTACCTGTGGCGTCAGTAGTGGGTTTGGATCCGAGCTTCACGAATTGCAGACTGTGCGTGCCGACTGATTTGGCACTGATATCGTAGACGAGGTTATGACTCCCCTCGCCGATATCGGTTAAGTCAGCACCTTCGGTTCCAATCGTACCGTTTCGGCCAACATTTGTGCTCGCTGAGCCGGGGCCATCGGTGCGGTTTGAAAACGAAAGTGCATTTCCAAGAGCCGCATTTTCAGGTGAATCGGCAAGTTGGAACTGATTGACGCTATCTACAATCACGTAATAGGTTTGCAGGTTCGTGAGTCCGTCATACGGTAAATTTCTAACGGGCACCAGCGTATGGGTAATGGTCTCAACTTTACCCGCGGTGTCCAAAATCACTTCTGCTCCAACGGTTCCGTCAGCATTGACCTCTCGCAATTTGACACTTTTCTGATGATTTGTGTCGTTCAGGAATTCGACGAAATATCGGTTACCGCTCAATAGCCCATTGATTGCTTGATCGCGCGACGCACCAAGCCACGCACTGGGTGCTCCCTCATCTACTAGTAGCTTTCGGATTTGCTCATTGATCTCCGCGTTTGGAACTCGTGCAATCCAACCGCCCATCTCAATCGCTTTCTGGCGAGCCTGTTGAAAATCACCGTCGAACGCGACCACTTTGTATTTTGGTAATTCCACCAGAACATGTCGTCCATGATCAGGCGACAGATCATTCCAAAAACCCGAGCCGTTCATTTCAAGGTGGGTTTCGCGATTTCGATGCTTTGTGTGTTTTCTAAGGTCATCGGGTTGGTTATCGTCCCAGGCCTCAAAATCAATTCCATTTGGGACATAACCGTCCGATAGGCCTTGCCAAAAATAGTCGCCATAAGCCGGATCGTCGGGGTGTGAGTACCAGTGCCATACATCCTCTAAGGAACTATCGTTCCCTCCCAACCAAACGGCATTTCCTGCCGCCACCTTAACGGCCTCCTCGTATTCTTCGACGGTTTGGATCGATGGAAGCCAACCTCCGTTTTGCGTCGCAAAATGTCGTGCGGCGTAGTAATCGACTTCGCCTTGCGTCTTATAAAAACGGAACTGTGGTTGCTCAAGAACGAAATAATTGAGGGTGCTAGTGATGTTGACGTCATTCCACTTTCCGTCCTGTCGAATGGACAGTGCATCTTCAGATCCATTGAAATTATTAGGCTCTCCACTTGCCCAGTTCGCATACGAATCATCCTCGGCGAGATCGCCACCACTGATGCCGACCCAAAATTTTTCACCCAGCATTGTGTCCGAATGTGGGTCTTGGCTATTTCCCGTAACCCAGTACCACTCGTCCGCGGTCGCCTCAACGCGATATTCAACATACTCGCCATCGATGAACTGGTTGATGTCATCACCAAGGTAAAGAGTGCTGCTAAAGTTTGTATCTTCTGCGGTAAGTTCAATTTCTCCGTCTTCATTCACCACCGTGATTGAATTGATCGAGTTCACCGAAAATTCAGACGGTTTCGCGGCGCGATAGGTCACCGCTTGGCCACCTGAGAAACCGTGATTCGTAATATCGAACTGGCTTGCCTGAACCGTGTCTTGCGAGAGAGGAAGGGGCGCAACGGGGTAGATCGGATTTCCGCTGGCGTCCTCTGAGTACGGGTAAAGCTTCAGTGAGGTGGAGTCGATACGATTTACCCAATATCGTCCGCCGTCAACGAGACCCTCGATTTGTCTCGCACCATCGCGACGATAGGAAACAATATCCCACTGATCCGGCAACCAAGAATCAAAGGGGCCGGCGAACGATGTGGGCTTGATGAATGTCAGCAGATCCTGATCGACTGACACAGTCGTCACCGAGCTATCGATTGATTCACCAAGCTGGACGATGGTATCGTCCAAATCAATGACTCGATATTGTTTGCCAATTTCCAGTCCCCCAACCGGAGCGAGGTTACTGGATGTCGTCACACCATCGTCTGGGTAATTCTCATAACGAAGAACATCTCCGGTTCCATAGTTGTGTGGCAGATCAAAGATGATGGTGTCCTCAACGGGATCAATCCCAAGTGACGCGTCAAAATCTCCAGGATGTGGGTTTTGGTCAACACCCGTGTGAACTTCAACCGAAATCACCCGTCCCGCATTGATTGTTGTTTCTTGACCAACCAATCCTTGTACCGTCGGATCCACCGTAGCGGTTACCTTGGGAGTCAGTGAAGTTAGTCCCAAAGCTCCTCCGATCATCTGAGCATCGACCAACGCATCGGTGATACCTTCGGCTCGAATCTTGACATCTAAATCGGCATTGACAACGGTCGGTAGATTATTCCTCCACGCCGGTGATTCAGGATCAAGCGAATCACTTTCACCGATCACCGCGGAGACGACAGGTGCTGCTTTAATGGTTTCCCTCAGCACACCGATGGGGAAACCGATTGAAAAATCGCGTTGCTTGCTGTCACCCGATACATGACCTTCTGCCAATGCATTGACAAACACAAAGTCGGCAGTCACTTCGGTGTTCCCAGTGATCCATGACGAAACCGTCGGAGTGGTGGTGACATCAATCTTCACAAAGTCAAAGGCCGCTACTCCAACACTGACATTCGTTGAGGTAACACTGCCTGTACCGATATCGTCACTCTTGGCATCGGTTCGAACCGTACCATTTGCAGCATTCACGAGCAGCGGTTGCGCAATAGACTCTCCGTCAATGATTGCTTCAACCGAGTTGGTCATTGATGAATCCACAAACACTTGATCGTCCGATACCCCAAGACCTAACACTCCCGTGATTGCGACAACGGAGGTTTCACTATTTGCGACCGACTCGGAGATCACATCGATGTCGCCGTCCATCGCAGAAATGGTCATGGGATTCGAACCTGCACCAGTGGATTCGATGGAGGCACGCACGGAGTTTGTTATGTCTGAATTAGAAACCGGAGTTGCGGCGGCGACCGCCACCACGCTCGCCGCGATGGAGATGTCCTCAGTGGCGCTGACCTGCTTGGTCGCATCGCGAGCGCTAACCGTGATCGAGCTATCAGCTTGAACCGTGCTGTCTCGGATGGAGGCGTCAATGACGCTCTGAGAAGTGTTATTTAAATAACTGCCCACCAACGCTGCCGCAAAACTCACCAAATCAGCACTAACCGATGCTGACACTCCAGCTGTTTCACCGCGAAGATACATGTTGATTGGAGTCGAGCCATCGGGCGGTTGTGGCAGCCGAATTTCAGCATTGACATGAACCGCTGCGGTACTATTGACGATTGAGTTCTGAGAAATCTCTGCCGTAACATGATCACCCAACCAATTACTTGCCGTTGAAACCCCAGCGACGGCAGCCACCGAACCGGTTGACCCGATTGCAGCTTGAATATCATTGGTGAAAATCTCTGCCGATAGTTCGGGTTGCGAGATTGCGTCAACCATCAAGTTTGCCGCATTGACCGTCGCCCCCGAGACGGTTGCAGTGGTCGCTGAACGATGGGTCGAGCCGTCCGTAGTTTCCAGTCGATTGATGACGGTCGTGTCGGAGCCGCCAATTGCGACCGAGGCACCGGACGATCCGGACAGTCCAACACTTACCGTGACGAGGTGAGCGGAGATTTTCGGTTGCTTGGTTGCGGCAATGGTTACATCTTCATTTGTCGTCAGGGACGACGAACCACCGGAATTTGAATGGATCCCAGCAAAAACCTCCGTCGAGACCTCGTTGGTCGATTCTTGAACAAAAGCATCGACACCAACCGATACACCTTCGGAGATTGTCATGGCCACCTGCACGCCAACACCCTTGACCGAAATCTCGGAATCATCGTTGGCGGAAATAGTCACCGATTGATTGGCAATTAAAACGCTGTTGATTGCGGAGGCTGATACTTTTGAATCGACGTCGTTGAGTGTTACCAGTCCGATCATGCTAACGTCGACAGCAACACCCTCCGGTGCGATCTGGATCGCCAAAGCGGCGTTTGAACCGACCGCGGTGATGACGTCGCGTGACGTCGATTCGACTAAGAGTTGACCCGACGTCTCGACGTGCGAGTCGTCGATTAACGCAAGTACCTGACTCGTGATCCTATTCTTCGTCAGGGTGAGACCAACACCCGCAGACGCGGTGGTCACCGTGATTGAAAGTGCAACGTCAATAGTTTTGCTTTCAATGGTTGCTTCGGAACTTGCCATCACGGAGACAGCTGCGCTGTTGAGGATCTGCGTGCCTTGCTTAATCTCTGCTAAATGGCTGCCGCCGATTTCGTTGATGGAAATCGCACCATTCGCGTCCGCTCCCGCACCACCAGCAGCGATCAACATTCCAAGTTGTACGGCGTAGGAATGAATATCGGCTTGACCGATCGCCTTTACCTCAATCTCTGCGGTGGGTGAATCGATGGTAGCGTTCACAATGCTGGCCGACACCACGCTCTCATCGTCGATTCGATTGACGCTTGAAGAAGCGCCAAATGACCCACTGAAAAGACTCTCCATATCGTAGTTGATGTCGAATGCAATTCCTGTGGCGATGGACTTGATGTAAGCGTGATCCAACGCCTCAACACGAATCCCATCATCCACCTCGACGGACCCTCGCCTCGGGGTAGTCGCCTGCTCGTCTTGTTCTTCCGTCCCAATTCTCGCGCGAACGCTGCGATGAATAAAATTAGAAGCGCCGGCGTAAGATGCGCTGAGGCTGATCTCGCTTGAGCCCAAGCCCAAACCGCCCGCGAGCGTCACGTTCATGATTGCAGCTTCATCGATTGCGTGAACCATCAATGCTTTCGCATGGAGGATGGTATCAGCCCCAAGGACTGCATCCACATCATAGTCGATATTGTTGTAGGCGTAGGAAGTGCCAACTGCGATCGATGCGGCGCCGAGGCCCGCACCTTTGTTGTAGGAAATCGCAAAAGCACCGCCATCTCCTGTGATTTTCTGGGCGTCGATTGCCTTGATTTTCACTTCGCCTGAATCAGCGATTGACGGGTCGCCAACGGTCATCGCAACGTGATCGATTTCGGCTTTGGTGGTTGAATCGAGATTGTTAACCGACCCCGATAATGCAACACCGATCGCAACGCCACCGGCCGACGCGATTCCAAGTGATCCGGATACCGCCCAAATGGACGCTTCGGTGTCATCGAAATCTGGGTTCACCTCTTCGGAATCGCCAGACTGCGAAAGGACCTCGACATTCCCAGCAACCACGAACGTGGTCAAAGGGTCGTCGTCTATCAGAGAATCTGTGATGAGAGAGGTTGCGGTCGGAGTGATTTCATTCCATGCAATTGAACCTGAAACGGCAACGGATGCGCCTTCGCGAGAACCGCTATTGATCGATGCGGCACCCGCTGCCGCTACATATTTTGTGTCATTTACACTTTCAATTGAAAGTGACGGATGCCCAGATGCAGCTTCGGAAACGACGAGGTTTTCATATCCATCGACGTCAATCACTGCATGGGCTTGATCGGTTCCAACGTTAATGGCTGCATCTCCAGCGATCGAGATGCTGAAAACGCTTTCCAACTCCTCTGCCACCGATGGAGCCTCTGACTTAACCGGCGATTTTGCTAGTCGGAAAGTTGGGATAACGGAAACCACCGAATAGGTGTTTACATCACCATCATTGGTGGCATCCAATTCCACGTTGGTAGCGTGAATTGAGCCGCGATCATATTGAGGTATCACCGAAGAGTTGGTGCCAAACACTTCGAAATCGTTCGTCCAGTCATCAGGTACCGCTCCCAGGTAAGCTCCGGTCTTACGGTCAACGAGATTCAGAGACCCACTAAGACCGATTCCCGTACCGTCGCTTGAGACAAAGCTACCTGAAAGCACAATGGGTCGGATATTCGATTCAGCGATCACACCGAGTTCGCCGCCTTCGTATTCAATCTGTTCCGCTACCTGAGCTAAAGTAACGCTGTCCTGATCGGAGACAGAACCGCTAATTCCTAGTCCCACGCCATCTGATTCACTACCGGTCTCGGACAATAAGAAATTTCGCACTTCCTCGGTCGATGAAACCTCCAGCCCACCTTGTTCGCCGGTATGGATCTTAGCCCCCGGCTCCACGATCGCCAGCGTCGTGTTATCGGTACCGACATAAAGACCGGATGCACCCATCGAAAGGGATTTTGCCTTTGCTCCAAATGGGCTGAATCCGGCACCTAGATTCCAAGAGAACAATCCACGAAGGATGTTGATCTTGATATTACCCGCAAGTCCAATCAT
>Ga0181563_10002732_pt1 | contig 17095 bp, 8 predicted proteins | sample 011ome_25_FD_133759 | JGI IMG/M metagenome (GOLD analysis project Ga0181563, IMG submission 133759) | Coastal salt marsh microbial communities from the Groves Creek Marsh, Skidaway Island, Georgia - 011512CT metaG (megahit assembly) | ecosystem: Environmental > Aquatic > Marine > Intertidal zone...
CCCACGCAGTCGTCGACGTCGTCGCAGATGCCGTCCGCGTCCGCATCGGCCGCACATGCCCCGCCACACACGCCCAGCGCGTCAAGCTGGTTGCCGTCGCAGTCGCAATCTCCTTCGGGGATGTCCGCACAACCGCACTCGTAGATCTCGCCTGGGCCGTTGCACACGCCGCAGGCGTCGTACGCACCCACGCAGTCGTCGACGTCGTCGCAGATGCCGTCCGCGTCCGCATCGGCCGCACACGCCCCACCACAAACGCCAAGGGCGTCGTCGTACAAGCACGAGTCGTCACCGGTGTTGGCTGAGGTGTCGTAGTTGCAGGCCGTGTCGTCCGTGCAGCCAAGAATCACGTCAATGCACGAACCGTCGTCGTACTGAGCCGAAGCATCGTAATTGAATGCCGTGTCGTCCGTGCAACCGCAAACATTGTTGTACGGATTGCCGTCCCCAGCTTCTGGAAGGAGAAGCGCGGTCACTTCGGCTTGGGAGGCAAGGCCTGCGTTGAGGGTTTGGGCTTGCAATTCGACGGAAATTTCGCCGTCCGTGGTCAATTGTGCCACCAACACTCGGAGGTCGTCGCCCGCGGCCTCTCCCCCGTTGTACGTGGCCCAACCTCCGCCCACAGCGTCGTTCAATTCAAGGTTGGAACCGGCGTCAAACGCATTCCAAGCCGTCTCTGAGCCGTGAGAAATGGTGGGGTTGTTCTCGTTCCCAAGGGACACGAATGAATCGAATTCGTCTCCTTCTGATTGATAAAACGACGTGGTGGTGACCAAACGAAGTGGCGCTCCGTCTTTGCCCATCACTCCCGTCAAGACATCAGTGCTTTCGTCAAACGTGACATACACGCGGTACGAAACAAGTCCGTTGGGCAAATCGGAGTTGTAAACTTCCAACGCCATTCCGACCGAAGAACCAGCGCCTTCGGCACAAGAACAAAAATCGCAAGATTGGTTTGCCGAGTCGGCAAAATTGCAGGCGTCCAAATCCACGCAGTTGTCCACGTCGTCGCAGATGCCGTCGTCGTCGTCGTCAGAAGTGCAGTCGCCACCGCAGACCCCCAAGGCGTCTTCGTACAAGCACGAGCCGTCGTCGTAGTTCGCCGAAGCATCGTAGTTGCAAGCCGTCTCGTCCGTGCACCCGCATGCGTTGCCGTCGCCAACCGCCGCGAACAAGCCCGCTCCGTCAAAGTGGTAGGTCTTCTGCACGTCGTTTCCAATTCCCTCAACGCCCTCAGGAAGGATTTGGACGTTGATGGTGCCGGACACTTCACCCAACGAAGTAAGTTGCGCAATCAGCACCTCGTTGTTGGCATCTGGGTAGGTGTTGCCTGCGGTGTTCAATGCAAACCAAGAGCTCCCTGTGATGGAATTGATCTCCAATGCTGTCACTCCGTTGTTCAAGAAAAAAGGCGCAACGGGCTGATTGGGGTCTTCAGCGAGGGTTGGGTCGGCAGCATTGGGAATGCCCGACGTTGAGGCTGGTCCGTCAAGCCCAATGGTCGCGTAGCTGTCGTCCGCCATATCCGGAAATGTGCTCAAAAAGGCCGGGTTGATCCCCGACGCATTCCACGATGAATTGAACTGGCTGTTGAACATGCCTAAAGGAGCGTTGATTGCCAGAGGCGTGCTTTGAACTCCAAATACGGCGCTCATTTGGTCCAACGCACTGGCCATTCGCACCTTGAGTCGGTAGCGGGTAGCTCCGCTCACCGCTGCCGCAGGTTCCGCCTCCACGACAAGCAAGTACCCTGATCCGGAAGCGCCGCAGTCGCAGAATTGGCAGGAGTCGTTGTCGGACACCGTGGCCGTTTCGTCGTAGTTGCACGCCGCCATGTCCGTGCAGCCAACGCAGCTCGTGTAATCGCAGCTGCCGTCGTCCTCGGACACTGTGCTGTCGTAGTTGCATGCGCTTTCGTCCGTGCAGCCCGAAGCCGGTTCCTGTCCCCAATCGCCCGTGCCGTCAAACTCGACGGAGACCTGGATTTGGTCCGCGCCGACGCCGAGCGGGAAGATTTGGTAATTGATTTGGCCAGAGATCGTGCCCGTGGTGGTGACTTGCATGATGAGCCACCGTCCGTCCACCGGAAGGGCGTTGGCTGCCGTGTTCAACACGTACCACGAGGCACCGGTCAAGGTATTGACGTTGAGGTTGGTTCCACCCGTCGCGAAGTACCCTGAAACCGTGGGCGAAAGCCCCGTGTCCTCCACGATGCTGGGGTCGGCTGCACCAGGCAAACCCGACGTGGACGCCGGGCCTTCAAGGCCAATGGTGGCGTAACTGTCGTCCGCGAGGTCCGGGAAAACCGGCAAAAACGCGGGGTTGATTCCTGAGGCGTTCCACGAAGAATTGAACGGGCTGTTGAAGATGTTCGCCGGCGTGTTAAGAACCAAGTTGTCGACGTCTGTGCCGTAGACCGCCGAGAGCTTGTCTGTGGGGTCGTTGGCGTTCACGTAGAAACGGTACACCGTGCCGCTTGCTCCCACAGCAGGAGCCGATTCAACCGTCAGGTAGTACGGGGTTTGGGCTCCCACCCCAACGGAGGTGAACAAGAAAAGCACCGCAGCAAGCGCTGTGAATCCGAGGGACACTGCGCAACGAAGGCCGTTCAAAAAAGCGTTCATGTGTGAATCAATTAGTCTGTGCATCGTAGACAAAACTTCAATTTTCCAAGACGGATACGAGTGAAGCTCCTATAAAGTTCCATATAAATTTACATATATCCAAAATTTTTTACACCTCTTCCCTCTCACCTTCTCCTGCTGAACAGATTCCGCACCACTCGCCAACGTGACCGCACAAAAAAAGGGAGCCACTAGGGCTCCCTTTTCAATGCATTCGAGGCTGTGCTCAATTCATCTTGACGAGTTGCAACGAGCTCGGGCGGCCGTTTGCGACCATCACCAAGCGGTAAACACCTGCCTCCGCTCCGGACAAGTCGAGGTTGGTGCGGAACACTCCGGAAGTAGCAACCCACTGGCCAGACTGAATCAAGCGGCCCTGCGCGTCCACAACGTGGAAGTCCAGCGTGCCTTGGAATCCGCCCAAGACGTCGACCACAAACTCTCCCTGCGACGGGTTGGGGTACACTGCAGCAGTAATGCCTGATCCGAGTTCACGGATGTCGGTGGTGATGTTGAACGTCTCGGTCGTCGAGCAGCCGTTGGCGTCCGTCACCTCGACGGTGTAAGACCCGGAACTGATGCCCTCGAGGTCCTGGCCGTCTTGGCCGCTGACTCCAGGTCCAATCCACTCGTAGGTGTACGGAAGCGCTCCGCCCGTCACCGTAACGTCGATGGTGCCTTCGCCTGTCGCGGATCCTTCGGACACAATGCCGGTCACGACAATGGCTTCAGGCTCGCCAACGGTCGCGTCTGTGGCTTGAATGCAACCGTTCTCGTCTTGAGCGAAGAAGGTGTACGTGCCGGCTTCAAGGCCGTCAAAGTTGTTGCCTTGGGCGAAGTTGTTGCCGTCGTCGCTGTATTGGAAGGAACCCGTCCCTCCTGCCGCCGTCACGTCGACTTCACCGTCGTTGTCTCCGTTGCATGAAGCATCCATGACCGCGGTACTCAACGTGATTTCCACCCCTGATTCAACCGTGACTGTGGCCGTTTCCGTGCAACCGTCGCCGTCAGTGACTTCAATCACGTAGTCGCCTGGCGCCAAATGGCCCGCAGAAGTGCCCGTCGTGGCCTCGCCGTTGAAGGTGTACGCGTAGTCGCCTTGGCCTCCTTCCGGAGTCCATGAGACCTCTCCGTCGTTTCCACCAAAGCATGCTTCAGGCATCGCCATGGCATTCACTTCAATGGCGTCAGGTCCGACCACCACTGCTGAGGCCATGGTGCCGATGCACCCGTTGTTGTCCTGAGCCGTCACGGTGTACGTGCCGCCTGAAACACTCAACGGGCTCGGGCCGTAGTTCACTCCGTCGACCGAGAATTGCAGCGTGCTAGGCACAGCTCCTCCGTAAGCCACGAGGTAAAGCAACCCGTCCGCGACGTTGGCGCATGACGCGTCCACCACCGACGCAGTTTCGCTTGTTTGGTACCCAACTGAAATCGCGGTGGGGTTGGTGACAGCCACGGAATTGGAGTTGCCAATGCAGTTGTTTCCGTCCACGGCGTAGATGGTGTAGGTCTGACCGCCGTTGAGCCCCGTCCATTCCGTTTGAGATGTCAACACGGTGGGGTTGTTGGAAATGTAGTACTGGTATTCGCCGTTGCCACCTGTGGTTTCCACAATGCTCAACACGGCGTCGCCCGCGTTGTTGCAGGTCACACCAGAGGTCAATTCTGCCGTCACCTCAACCACTTCGGTGACCGGAACGTCCACTTCCAACGAGTCCACACATCCGGCCGCATCCACCACGTAAAAGGTGTACATGCCCGCCACCAAGTTGCCAAAGTTTCCGAAGTTCAATCCCTGGCCAGCAATGGTGTCCTTGTAGAAGTAATCCGCTCCTTGCGCGCCAGAAGCTGAGACTTGGACCAACGCGTCGTTTTCACCGTTGCACGAGGGAGTTTCAACGTTGTCCAACTGCAACGAAACCGTGCAAGGCAAGATGCATGAGAGATCGTCGATGGTCGCTGTTGCATCGTAGTTGGTGGCCGCGGAGTTGGTGCAGCCAAACACGTCCGAAGCGTTGGTGCTGAAGGTCAGACCCGTCGCCACTTGCTGGTTCGCTTGCACACCGCCGGGAAAGACTTGGACGTTGAACAAACCGTACACGTCGCCTGTCGCTGTGATTTGGGCGAGGAGGACTTGGTTCTCAGAACCGCCAAACGCCGAAATGCCTTCCGAGCACGTCGCAACATCTTGGCCGCCACAAGGGTAAACCGTGAACCAAGAAGCGCCAATCGGGTCGTTGATGACGAAGCCTTCTCCGGCATTGAACAATGCCAACGCGGGGGCCATCGTGTCGGCCGTGTTTTGGACGTTTACGCCACCGCTGGCGTTCTCCGCTCCAATGGTGAACCACGAATCGTATTCCGCCTCGGGGAACGTCCCAAAGAACAACGGGTTCACCTCTGGCCCGTAGTTGAACGGGGCACTCACGCTTTGAAAGATGGTGCCGGTGCACCCCAACATCAGCGGGTCCGCGGCATCGCCAAAGACGGCAGAAACAAAGTCGAATTCCGACGTCAAGTCGGCGTAAACGCGGTAGGTCGTGTAGCCGTCCAAAGACGCGTCGACCGAACCGTCGTGCACCATCACGCTTTCAATGCTGATGCCTGTGATTTGGGCAGAGGCGAGAACCGCGGTTCCAAGCGCCAATGCAAGAGAGTACAATCGCTTCATAGAGAAGGTTTAGGTTGTGAATCAGTTCGCGGCAAATATACACGGACGGCGTGGCCTTACATGTGAAGTTTTCCCCAATTTTCTTGGAGTCGTGCACATGCATCCGCGGCGACTTGCGTTGCATGTAAAACGCACAAAGCCCGGGCAGGTTGCCCGGGCTTTGGCGAAGAGGGTCACTCCTCCACTGTCAAATCAATCCGTTCACTGAATCAACACGCGCTGCACGCCTTGCTTCAAACCTTGGTTCAGCACCACGGTGTACGCTCCCGCTTGAAGCGAAGAGACATTCAATTCATAACGGCCGTTGAGTGGTGCGTTGGCCAAGTTCAAGACTTCGCGTCCTTGCACGTCGAGGACACGCACAGTCGCGTTTCCTTGCGCTCCCGTCAACACGATGCGGTCGTTCGCGGGGTTGGGGAACACGCCGAAGTCCACAGTGAGGTCGGCCACGGAGGCGCTGCTGCCCTCGCAGTCGCTGCACTCGTTGAAGCACACCACATCCAAAATCTCATTCACACCAGAACGAACGTGACGGCGGTTGAATCCGCCGAAGCCGTTCCCAGCACCGCATCCAGCGGCTTCGAAGTTGGTGGTGTCGCCGTCCATGACGAAGACGCCATCCTCTTCAATCATGCCTTCGGCGTTGGGGTGGTTGATGCTGTACTTGTAATCGACGTTGGCGCTGCCGGAGATGTTCTCGGTGTGCTCCCAGATGCCGTCGGCGTCCGCGTCCGTCATGGCAATGGCTCCGCCCTGCCATCCAGTAAAGCTTCCCCAAACAAACACTGTGTCGCCTTCCATCATGTCTTGGTTGGCCATGTTCACGCGGAAGGTCACGTCTGCAGGGTCGGGATCAGCGACACAAGACTCACCAGGGCACGTGTTGAAACATGCCGTGTAGGTGTTGTTGTCGGCATCAAACGTGGCAATTCGGTTGCCTCCGTTGTTGCAGCCCGTGCCCTCCATGTTTTCCTCGTTGCCGTCCCAAGCGTTGCTGTTGACAAACTTGAATTCGTACGTGCCAGGTGCCATCTCCGCAGTCACAGACCACGTGCCGTCGCCGTTGTCTGTCAGCGCCGTTCCAGCAGGATCCCATCCTTGGAAAGAACCCGCGATGTGCACGCCGTTCTCCGACACCGATGAAACAACTGTCATGTCCACAGTGAACGTTACGGACAGCGGCAACACGCAGGAAGAGCAGGAATTGAAGCAGTAAGGAGAACCGATGTCGTCTGCTGCAAGCACGATGTTGTTCACCGCCAAACTGTCGAGTTCCAACACACGGTTGCCTGTGCTGTCTCCACATGCCGGGTCAATCAATTCATTGGGGTCAGCCCACGAGTTGCCGTTGATGAACTTGAACACGATTTGGCCCGTGCTGTCGACGTCTACGGTTTGCAACGTCTCGTACACCATGTCCCCGTCCGGGTCGGTCAACTCGGTCGCTGCGGGATCCCATCCTTGGAACGTGCCGGCCACGTGCACCCCAAAAGGAGACACCTCCTCGTTGGTCATGTCCACGCGAAAGAGCACGGACGATTGACCGCAAGCCGCGCAGCTGCCGTAGCAAGCGAGGGTTTCGACGTTGCCCATCATGCCGTCGACGGTAACAGCGCGGTTGCCGTCCAAAGCGCACGCGCCAGGAACGCTCTCGTCCGAGCCCCACGCGTTGCCGTTGATGAACTTGTATTGGTACGTGGCGGCCGTGTCTGACGTGAACGTGTGCGACCAGGTGCCGTCGCCGTTGTCAGTCATCATGTTGGCACCGGGATCCCAGCCTTGGAAATTGCCTGCGACGTGCACGCCGTCCGCGCTGACGTCTTCGTTGGACATGTCGACGGTGAGGGTCACCGTGGTTTGGGTCCAGGCGGAGGAGGCCAAAAGCGCCCCCGCAAGGAGTGTGAACAATTGTTTCATAGAGAATCGATGAAGGGTTAGGTGTAAAAATGACACTTTGTGCAAACTTAGGGGCAATTCAAGCGAACTTCGGCTCGCTGACCCGACAAAAACAACCGCAATTCATGCACAGCCTCCTGTCAAAAATGTGGGTTTCTCCCCTCCTGCGGCTTTCGACAAGCCTTGTTCTCATGTTCCTGATTGGCAATTCTTTGGCGAGTCAAACCTACGTGGACCCGCCGGGTTGGTGGGCGGATTTGGAGGGCGGGCGCGTGGAGGTGCTGATCTCGAAGGTGGGGATGGCCGAAGTGAAGGAGGTCGCGTGCGAACATCCGGAGGTGAAGGTCTTGGGATGGAGGGCGGCCGCGCTGCCGGGCCACGTTTGGGTGGACGTGGATGCGAGCGCGGTGCGGGAGGCGGCGGACGTGACACTGGTCGTGACGCCGGAGCGCGGGCGGGCGGTGAAAGCGGGTTGGCACGTCGAGCCGCAGCTTGACGAAGGGAAGCGGCTCGACGCTTGGGACGAGGTGCCGGTCATGTACTTGATCATGCCCGACCGATTCGCCAATGGAAACGAAGAAAACGACGACGTGCCGGGCATGCTCGAGCGCGGCGTGGACCGAACGGAGATGTACAAACGACATGGTGGAGATTTGGCCGGAGTCACCCAGAAACTGGATTACTTGGCGGATTTGGGAATCGGCGCCGTGTGGCTGACTCCCGTGGTGGAAAACGACTTGGGCAAGACGTCCTACCACGGCTACGCCTGCACAGACAGTTATGCCGTGGATCCACGTTTGGGCTCGCTGGAGGACTACAAAGCGCTCGCTCGGGAAGCGCACGCACGGGGCATCCGACTTGTCCACGACTGGGTTCCCAACCACTGGGGCAACCTCCACCGCCTCCTCACTCACCCCGTTGACAGCACTTGGGTGCACGATTGGGGCGGAGATTGGGACGAATCAAAGCGCACGAACTACCGAAGCGGAACGGTGGTCGACCCCTACGCCCAGGAAGCCGATTTGGACGGGTTCAACGACGGATGGTTTGACCGCATGATGCCGGACATGAACCAGCTCAACCCGGACCTTCAGCGTTACATGGGGACGAACATCTTGTGGTGGATGGCAGAGGTCGGCATTGACGGCTTGCGCATCGACACCTACACGTACGGTCAGCAGGATGCGATGGCGGCGATGACCAAGCGCATCTCGGAGGCCTTTCCCGAGTCGTTCATGTTTTCGGAGGCATGGGTTTACGGTTCAGCCAAACAAGCGGCCCTCGTCGAAGGCACCTCGTTTGGTTGGGGGCCCAACACAGGGCTGGACGGTGCGGTCGACTTTGCATGGCACTTCGCCATGCAGGAAGCGGTGGAACAAGGCGAAGGCTGGGAACACGGCATTGGCTCGGTCTACGAGGTACTCGCCGAAGATTTCCTGTACCCCCACCCCGAGCGGCTCGTCACCTTCCTCGACAACCACGACACCCACCGCTGGATTGCCGAGGCCGGGAGCGACGACAAGGCGCGGGCGGGACTGGCGATGCTGTTGATGGGCCGGGGCACCCCGTGCCTGTACTACGGCACCGAGCTCGGGTTTGCGACCCGCTGCGAACCCGACGGCAAGGTGCGACAAGACATGCCCGGCGGCTGGCCCGAAGATTCACGGGACGCGTTCACCACCGAGGGACGGACGGCTCAGGAACAACCCTGGTACGAGCTCATTCACGGGCTCCTCGAAGTGCGGCAATCCTACCCCGATGCCTTCCGTGGCGGACTCGAGCACTTCTTCCCCAAGCGGGGCGTCTATGGATTCGCGCGCGAACAGGACAACGCCCGAATCGTGACGCTGGTCAACGCCGCATCCGAACCTCGCGAGGTGCCGTGGGCCAACGTCGGTCCGTGGCTCGAAAACGCTTCAGGCGTGCAGGAATTGCAGCAGGACGGCACGTTGGTGCCGGTCGACATTCAGCCCGGAGTGGAGCTGGCGTCGTGGGAGCACCGCGTGCTCGTCATTCAGAAGTGACCGCCGCGAAGGCGTCGCGCCACGCCTGAGGCACGGAAGTCGTGACCTTCTTGGCGTGGTCGAAACAAACCAGGACTGTTTTGGCCCGTGCGATGGGCTTGCCTTCGCAACTCAGCGCGTACTTCACTTCGATGCTCTTGTCCCCGACCCCACCCACACTGCAGGCGATTTCCAACACGTCCCCGAGCCGAACCGGCGCGAGGTAGTCGATGTCGTGGTGGGCGACGAGGACGCCGATTTGGGTCCAGTCCCACGCCTCCCGCACCACCTGGCGCCACCAATGGATGCGCGCCTGCTCGAGGTACACGAGGTAGGTCGCGTTGTGGACAATGCCGTACGCGTCGACGTCGGCAAACCGGATTTCTGGACGGTACGGCTGGGGCGACGAGGCGGAGTTCGGATTGGACATGGCGCGAAGGTAGCGCGAAGCCCACCCGGACCCCGTAGCTTTGCGCTTCGATGACGTTGTCCCGCCCCCTTCACCTCGCCCTTCATGCAACCTGTGCAGTGGTGGCTTTGGCCGGAGCCTTGGCCCAGCCTTCGGCAGTCGCACCCTGGGTGTGCCTCGCGTCTCACCTGGTCGGCGCCGCGACGCACCGCTTGGAGTCTGACCCGGATCGGGACTCGGAGTTCTTAGGCATCGTCCGGACAAGCCTGGGCATCGTGGCATGTCTTGTCGCGGCCGGACAACATTGGGTCGTGGGGGTGACGGGACTCGAATATTTGGCCTTGGCGGCCTTGGCCTTGGTGCTCGAAGGAGTGCGCCCGAAGCCAACCCGTTGCGGTTGAGACGCCCCCCGGCGCACCTCAGCTTGCCGCGATCCGACTTCAAACCGACTTGCAACCCGACGTGAACCCCGCGCCAATTCAGGAAAAACACCTGAATCGTGTCCAAAAAACGCACCCTTATTAACACGGAAACGCGGTTTGTCCACAAAATGCCCCTAATCCCGCGCTATCCCTTGCCAACGCTGAGAATGCGCGTATACATTTGGCCACGATAGTTTTTTGTTTAACCTCAACTCATTCTCATGAACAAGTCTGAATTGGTCGATGCAATCGCATCAGGTGCAGGTCTCTCTAAGGCGGACGCTGCACGTGCTCTCGACGCTACCACCGGTGCCATCCACGGCGCTCTCAAAAAAGGTGACCGCGTTTCTCTCGTTGGTTTTGGCTCTTTCTCTGTGAGCAAGCGCGCTGCACGTGACGGCCGCAACCCACAGACGGGTGCCACCATCAAGATCGCTGCCAAGAACGTTGTGAAGTTCAAGGCTGGCGCTGGCTTGAAGGTCTGATCCTTCAACCAACCCCTTTTGAAGTCCCCTCACTTCGGTGAGGGGATTTTTTTTCCTCAAGTTTGTCCCATGCCCTTTCCGTTGCCGTCCGCCTCAGAGGTTTCGCATGCCGAAGCATGTGCTGAGGTGTTGCGCCCACTTGTGACGGAAGCCCGTTGGGTCAAACTCGAAGCCGTCGCCGCCTCCCGCACCCGCCACATCTCGGTGGTTCTGGAAAACGTGTACCAAAGCCGAAACGCGAGCGCCGTGATGCGCAGCGCAGACGGCCTTGGACTGCTCGACGTTCACCTCATCGAAAACGAAAACGCCTGGTCGCGCAACAAAGGCGTCGCCAAGGGCGCTTCGCAATGGCTGAACCTCCACCGTTACCTCCACGCAAAGGACCCACGACAAGCGTGCGTCGACGCCGTCAAAGCCCACGGTTACCGGCTTGTGGTGACGTCTCCGCACGCCGAAGGGCACACCCCACACACGTTGCCCTTGGACAAGCCCGTGGCGCTCGTCATGGGCACCGAATTTTCTGGGGCCTCTGACTTCATGATGGCCCACGCCGACGCCTTTGTGGAAATCCCCATGCACGGTTTTGCAGAAAGCTTCAACATCAGCGTCGCTGCGGCCATCCTGATGCACACCCTTCGCCACCGATTGGAGCACTCGGAAGTGGACTGGCGCCTGCACCCAGACGAGCGGACCGTGTTGCAAGCGGAGTGGGTTTGCAAGTCGGTGCGAAACGCCCGGGGCATCCTCGCGCGACACGGCTTGACCCCGCCCGCCAACCTCCTGCCCTGACATGGCTTCCTCCTCCAACGCCATCGCAAGGTCCAAACGGGGCAAGTCAACCCCGGACCCTTCCGCTCCGGAAGCCGCCCGCACTCTGTCCACCGACGTGTGGAGCCTGCTCCGAATCGCGTTGCCGATTTCCTTGGGCAGCCTCGTGCAGTTCATCGTCGTGCTCACCGACAATTACTTTTTGAGCCGCGCAGGAGAAACGGCCATCAACGGCGCAGGCAACGCCGCCTTGGTCTACCTGACGTTCATCATGGCCGTCACCGGAGGCAGTGTCGGCATCCAAATCTTGGTCGCCCGTTTCCAAGGCGAAGGCGATTCGAAGGCCAAATCAACTGCCGCACGCACCGGCCGCCTCGCCTTGGTTGCGCTGGGGTTCGTCTTGGCGGCACTGGTGCTCGCCGTCAACGCGGCGGGAGGGCTGCGCCCCCTGCTGACCCACCCGGACGTGGCAGAGGTCTTCACGTCCTTTTTGGCCATCCGCGGCTGGGGGCTGGTTCCCTACGCCCTGCTCATGGCCGTGGAGGGAGATTGGATCGGCCAAGCCAAATCCTGGCCCATCCTCCTTGTGGCCGCCACCATGGCCTCGTTCAACGTGGTCCTGGACGCCATGTGGGTCGAGGGGCTTTGGGGCGGGACGGCGATGGGCGCCGACGGGGCGGCCTACGCTTCGTTGACGGCCGAGACGGTCGGCGCCCTTTTGGCCTGGGCGCTCTCGCGATGGTCGATTCACCCGGAAGCGTTCCAAGGACGCGCGCGCCTCTCCGTTGCCATGCTCCGTCAATGGTGGACGCTCTCCGCTCCGGTCATGGGGCAACTGGTTTTGACCATCGCCACTTGGGCGTCGTTTTTCTTCCTGGTCGAGCGCGTTGGCATGATGGAGCTCAAGGTGAGCCACATCACCCGCAACGCCTTCATGTTGGCCTCCGTGGTCATCATGGGCTTGGGCCAAACCACCCGCACGGTCGTCTCCACCCTGCTCGGCGAAGGGCGGCCAGAAGAACTTCGCCCCGTCCTCCTGAAGCTCGTCGGGATGTCCTACGTCGGGGTTTGGGTGTTGACGCACGGCTACCTCCTCTATCCGGAATGGCTGGCCTCGCATTTTTTCTCCTCGACACAAGGCCTCGGAGCCATGTCCGACACCCTGTTTACGGCGTTTGTGGCACTTCAGATCTACGCGACTTCTGGCATCCTGATTTCCATTTTGCAGGGGGCGGGATTCACCCGGGTTGTCTTCGGAATCGAGCTGACCACGGTGACGATCTACGTCGTCTGCGCTTACCTGCTCACGACGGTGTATCCGCAGCCAATTCACGTCATTTGGCGTTGCGACTGGGTGTACTTCGCGGGGATGACGTTGGGCGGTGCCTTGGGACTGGCCTTGCTTCCGTGGCGCAAGGGACATTCGTCTTTGACATCGGAGGCGGAAGCCTGACCTTTGCGGCATGCCTTCGCCAACCCCTGACCTGCCTCGCGACCGCGCATCCCTCGACAACCCGGCCTCGGGACGTCCCTTGCGCATCGTGTTTCTCGGCACCCCGGAATTTGCGGCCACCTGCCTCGAGCGCTTGCTCGAAACCCGGCACGAGGTGGTGGGCGTCGTCACGGCCCCGGACCGGCCTGCCGGGCGAGGTCGTTCCCTGCGCGCCTCCGAGGTGAAGGCGGTTGCCCTCAAGCACGGGCTTCCCTTGGCACAGCCTGAAAAGCTTCGCGACGAAAAATTTCTTGCCCAGTTCGAATCGTGGAACCCCGACCTGGGGGTCGTCGTGGCGTTTCGAATGCTCCCGGAAGTGGTTTGGAACCGCCCCCCCCTCGGCACGGTCAACCTGCACGGGTCGCTCCTTCCCCAGTACCGCGGCGCAGCCCCCATTCATTGGGCGGTTTTGAATGGCGAGACCGTCAGCGGCGCGTCGACCTTTCTTCTGAAACACGAAATCGACACCGGCCACGTCCTCGGCCGCGTGGAAATCCCGGTCGGTCCGGACGACACCACGGGCGTGGTTCACGACCGCCTTCTCGAAGCGGGAAAGCACCTCCTGGCCGAGACTGTGGAATCGCTCGCCAACGGAACCGCCCGTGCCGTTCCGCAAGAAGAGCTGCTCCCGACCGGCACGGAGCGCAAAGAAGCCCCCAAGCTGTTCAAAGAACACGGCCAAATCGACTGGACCCGGTCCGCCGACGACATTCACAACCAGGTGCGTGGCCTGAACCCGTTTCCCGGCGCGTGGACCACGATGCCGGACGGCACGACGTTGCGCGTTCACGCCACGGCCAAGTCGGACTTGGATTTGGGCAGCGCACCGGGAACTGTGCACGCCAGCAAGGACCGAATGACGGTGCAGTGCGGCACAGGCGCCCTCGACCTCCTGCGCATCCAGCCGCAAGGCAAACCCGCCATGTCCGTCAAGGACTTCCTCAACGGCCTTCGCGTTCCCCTTCGTAACTTGGGAAGAGCATGACTCACCCCACGAACCTTTGGCCACGCTTGACTGCGCTTCTGTGCAGCATGTTGGTTGCATGCGGCCTTTCTTTCTTGCGCGCACAAGACTACGTACCCGACTTGGGATCGGCCTTCCTGGCCGACGAAGTGGCGACGGTGCGGCTGACACTGGACGAGGCAGATTTGGACTTCATCCTCCACCCGGACAACGCCTACAGCAACGTGGAGTGGCCCGGGACGTTTGTCTACGAGAGTTCGCTGGGCGTTGACACCGTCGACAACGTGGGCATTCGGTTGCGAGGCAACACGTCCCGAACCTCGGCCAAGAAGAGTTTCAAGGTCAGTTTCAACACCTTCACGCCTGGGGCAAAGTGGAACGCACTCCAAAAACTCAACCTGAACGGAGAGCACAACGACCCGTCCATTCTCCGGGCGCGGATGTCGTGGGAATTCATGCGCGCTCAAGGTCTTGTGGCCCCGCGCGTGAGCCACGTTCGGCTCTACATCAACGACGAATACAAGGGGCTGTACCTCAACGTGGAACACGTCGACGAGGAATTCCTCCAAAAGCGCTTCAAGCACGACCACGGGAACCTGTGGAAGTGCACCTATCCTGCCAACCTCGACAACCTCGGAAGCGACCCGGAAGCCTACAAGTTCACGCCTCCTTGGAACTCCGAACAGCGGGCCTACGAGCTGAAAACCAACCTCGAAGCCGACGACTACAGCGCCATCCGAGACTTGTGTTGGACGTTGGGCACCGCCAGCACCAGCGAATTTGAATGTGCGCTTGAGGCGGTGTTCGACATCGACGCCTTTCTGCGCCTTGCCGCCATGGAAATTCTTTTGGGCCACTGGGACAACTACATCGGAAACCAAAACAACTACTACCTCTACCAGCGCCCCACCGACGGGAGGCTCATGATGATCTCGTACGACACGGACAACACGCTGGGCATTGAATGGGGAGGGAATTGGGCCACGGCCAACGTGTACTCGTGGAACCAATGGGGTCCCCGTCCGCTGTACGACAGGCTGATGGACGTCGAGCAGTACCGCACCCGGATGGGTTGGTACATCCGCGAACTAATCGACAACGGGTTTGACGGACCGACGTGGCTGCAACACGGCAACACCCTCAAGTCGATGTGCACTTCGGCCGCGCTTGAGGACACTTACCGCACCCAAGACTACGGGTTTGACGACGACGCCTTCTTGAACTCGTTGACGCAATCTTGGGGAGGTCACGTGACCCAAGGCATCGCCTCGTACGTCAACACGCGCTCCCCGTCCGCCTTCAGCCAAACCTCCGACGCCCAATTCCCCCGCGACATCCAAGCCTGGACCTACACCCCGGTCGTGGACGACACGCTTCGCGTCAAAGCCGAAGCCGCGGGTTCGCCCCTTTCCGTTCAGCTCCATGTGAGCGTCGACGGCGGGCCGTTTGATGAGGTCGCCATGAACGACGACGGGATGAGTGGCGACGGGTTGGCCGGCGACGGACGGCACGGCCTCAAACTCCACTTCCCCGGCGCCACCCAGGTGACGTGGTACGCGAGTGCCACCTACAGCGACGGGGCCCAACCGACCGACCCGTGCGTTCCCCAGCCCGTTTGGATCAGCTACGCCGAAGACGTGCCCTTCCGCCTGAACGAAGTCATGGCGCTCAACGGCAACTTCGTCACCGACGACGCCGGCGGGTACGCCGACTGGGTCGAAATCGTGCACGTCGGCAACTCTGCGGCGAGCGTGTCCGGCCTTCACCTGACCGACCGCCGCAGCGAACCGGCACGTTACGCGTTCCCCGCGTTCACCGTGGAGCCGGGCGACCACCGCGTCCTTTGGCTGGACAACGACCCCGAGCAAGGTCCACTTCACGCGTCGTTCAGCGCAGACGCCTTGAAAGACGATTTGATTTTGTCGGTGTGGGACACGTTTGGGTGGCGGTGCGTCGACCACGTGGCGTGGGACACGTTCCAAGTCGCCAACACGAGCTACGGCCGAACCACCGACGGCGCTGACACGTGGATGACGTTTGTCGCCGGAACGGCCACGCCTCCCACCCCCAACGCGCCCAACGCCGGTCCTTCCGGCGAGGATTGTCCCGCTGACCTCACGGGCGACGGCGCCATTGGTGTGGGCGACGTGCTGATGGTGCTGGGCGAATTTGGCTGCACGACCAACTGCACGGCGGACCTTGACGGCAACGGGTCGGTGGGCGTGGGCGACGTGCTCGCCGTTCTCAGCTCCTTCGGGGAACTCTGCTGAAGAAATTTGGGGCACGAAAAAGGGCGAGGATGACCTCGCCCTTTTTTTGTTTGCTCGGATTGCCTTGCGGCGTTAGCTCTCCCTCAGCAGGTGGAACCAAACGCGCTCAAAATCGCCAAGATGTCCGCCACGGTCACGGCGCCGTCGCCGTTCACGTCGTTGGTGCACGTCGCGGCACAGCCAAACTCACCCAGGACTTGAAGCACATCCGCCACGGAGATGAACCCGTCGTTGTTGACGTCCTCAGGGCACAGGTTGGGAGCCACTTCGTCGCCGTCCACCACCCCGTCGCAGTTGTTGTCAAGATCTTCGCCCGTTCCGGGAGCACCGGGGTACACGTCGGGATCGCTGTCGTTGCAGTCGCCCGTGAACAACGACAAACCCGGGCCCAGCGTGCAGATGTCCGCGATGCCGGCATCTCCCCCAATTCCGTCGCCGTCCAAGTCTTCGTAAACGATGTCGTACGGGTATTCGCAGGAACCGTCGTCCACAGTTGCGGCTGGGTTGTAGTTGCAGGCAAAGATCTCGGTGCAGCCAGGCACGTCCACGGGGCCTCCTCCGGTGTCGCACAAGCCAACCACCGTCACGGTCGCGTCGTAGGACACGCCTCCGCTGCTGGCCCACCCGTTGACCAGCGTCACCGTCCAGTCGCCTGAACCGGAAAGTCCAGCGCCAGACACGTTCACCGTTGCGGTGTAGGTGCCGGAAGTGCTGGTGTTCCATCCGCCAGGCCAGGCGCCCGAAGAACCGCAAGAGGAACCCACGTCGTAGCCACCAATGCCCACGCAGGCGCCGCCGGGCGAGGCGATTTCCATCAGGAGGTCCCCCGCCCACGAGCCGTCGCCTGCCACGTTGGTCCACACCAACGTGACGTTGACGGACTCCAGTGTTCCGTAGGCGGAAAAGGCAGTTGGCGCCCCAGCTTGAGAGGCACTGAGGTTGGTCGCCACGGCGTTGACGTCAAAGTCGCACGTGGGGCATCCCGCCACGGGATCTGGACTCACGCACGAGCCGTCGTCCACAATCGCAGACGGGTCGTAGTTGCAGGCTGCCGCGTCCGTGCATCCGCTGCACGTGCTGTTGTCGCC
>Ga0181563_10002737_pt1 | contig 17093 bp, 14 predicted proteins | sample 011ome_25_FD_133759 | JGI IMG/M metagenome (GOLD analysis project Ga0181563, IMG submission 133759) | Coastal salt marsh microbial communities from the Groves Creek Marsh, Skidaway Island, Georgia - 011512CT metaG (megahit assembly) | ecosystem: Environmental > Aquatic > Marine > Intertidal...
CGCCCGAGGCGATATATGTGCAAGGGGCCAGCGGGTTTAGCTTGGCTGTGCAATGGCATCCTGAATGGGATGCGGCCAATGACCCGGTTTCGCGGCCCTTGTTTACCGCCTTTGGCGATGCGGTGCGCGCCTGGGCCGATCTGCGCCAGGCCCGGTTGCGCCGCAGCGCCTGATACCCCCGATACGCCTGATACGCCTGCGCGCGCCTTTGTGCAGATCTGCGCGCTTAGGTTCCTGCAAATGCGACATGTTTTGACAGGGGCAATTGGCGCAGGCGCTGGCCGGTCAGGGCGAAAATCGCATTGGCAAGGGCTGGGGCGGCCGGGGGCAAGCCCGGCTCGCCGACACCGCCAAGACGGGGTAGATTTTCCAGCAGGTGCACGGCAACATCGGGGGCTGCGCTGTGGCGCAGAATGGTGTAGCTGTCGAAGTTATCTTGTTCAGCTGCCCCTTCGGCAAAGGTGATTTCCTCGCCCATGGCGGCGGATAGGCCCTGCAGGCAGCCGCCGATCAATTGGTTGCGCGCGATTTGCGGGTCAAGCACGAGGCCAAGATCGGCCACGATTGTGGCCCGTTCCAGATGAATGCGGCCTTGGTCTTGGCGCAGTTCCACCACTTGGGCGACGGCACTGCCAAAGCTGTAGCAAAAGGCCATGCCGCGGGCGTGGCCGGGGCGCGCGGGGGTGGCCCATGCGCTGTGCTGGCGCAGGGCCTGCAACACCTGTGCGCCTTCGGGAAATTCCGATTGCATCATCTCGATGCGAAATTCCAGTGGATCGCGGCCTGCGGCATGGGCCAGCTCGTCTATGAAACACTCTTGGAAAAAGGCGTTGAACGAGGCCCCGACCGAGCGCCAAAAGCCCACGGGCACATCCATGGGCACCAGATAGCCACGCACCCGGTGGTTGGCGATGGCATAGGGGGCGTTGAACAGGCCATCGACATGGCCTTTGTCGGGGCCAGAGGGGGTGAAGCCCAGCCAACGCTTGAGCCCTTGTTGGCTGGTGGATTGTGCGGCCACTTGGGCATCAAGCTGCACCGCGCGCCCGCCCGACACCGCCCCGGTCATGCGGGCAATGGCGGCGGGGCGGTAGAAATCGTTGCGCATATCTTGGGCGCGTGGCCATGTCAGCTGAACCGGCGTGCCGGGCAAGGCCATGGCCAGCCGGGTGGCAAAGACCGAGAAATCCAGCTCGCCCCGGCGCCCAAAGCCGCCGCCCAGATAGGGGGTGATGATCTCGACCGCGTCGAGCGGCAGGCCCGCCTCGGCGGCGCAGGCTTTCTTGGTAAACATGGGCGCCTGATTGCCGGCCCAAACAGTCAGCGCCTGCCCGGTGTAAAGCGCTGTGGCATTCATGGGTTCCATCGTGGCATGGGCCAGATAGGGCAGCTGATATTCCGCGCTGATTTGCGTGGCGCCGCTGGGCGGTTGCGTGGCATCGCCATCATCGCGCAGGGTGGAATTTGGCGTTTGATCAAAGGCTTTGGCGATCTCGGTCATGAGATCTGCGCTGTTTGGCGGGTAGGTTGCGGGCGCCCAGTCGCAGGGGATTTGATCCAGCGCTTGCATGGCCGCCCATGTGCTGTTGGCCACAACCGCCACGCCTTCGCCCAGATCGATCACATGTTCGACACCGGGCATGGTCAGGGCTGCGCTGGCATCAAAGCTGCGCATGCCGCTGCGATTGGGGTTGGTTTTCAGCGCGGCAAACCGCAGGCCTTCGGGGCGCAGATCTATGCCATATTGGGCTGTGCCTGTGCACTTGGCCACCATATCCAGCCGTGGCATGGGCCGGCCCAAGTAACGCCATGCGCTGGCAGGGCGCAGGGCGGGGGCTTGCAGGGGCTGGTGGGCGGCCTCGCTGGCCAAGGCCGTATAGGGCAGGCGGGTGCCATCGGGGGCGATGACATGGCCGTTTTCGGTGCGCAGCTGCGCAGGTTTTAGCCCCCAGCGTTGGGCGGCTGCGGCTTTCAAGGCTTCGCGCGCGGTGGCGCCGGCCAGGCGATATTTTTCAAATGCGTCTTTCATCGCGGTCGAGCCGCCGGTGACCTGCGCATCCAACAGCTTGCCAAACTGGCCCATATAGGCGCCCAAGGCGTGCAGGGTGTCGCCGGTGTTGTAGCCGCGGGTTGGCAGTGCCTCGGCCAGCAGGGCGGCATTGAAATAGGCGCGGGCGGCAGGGCCATGATCGATGCGGATATCTTGCCAATCCAGATCCAGTTCTTCGGCCAAAAGCGCGGCCAGCGTGGTTTGCGTGCCTTGGCCCATTTCTGCGCGCGGGGTGATTAAGGTGACGCCCTCGTTGGTGATCAACACAAATGGGGTTAGCGCAGCCCCCTGCGCGGGGGGGCGCAGCGGGTTATCGGCGGGCCGTGCCACCAGCCAAGCACCAAAGGCTGTGCCGCCCAAAATTGCGGCCGACCCCACCAAGAAACTGCGCCGCGCGATTTTGCCAATCTGTGCCATGTTTAGCCCTGTGTGCTGTTGGCCGCGTCCAAAATGGCGGCACGAATTTTGGGGTAGGTGGCGCAGCGGCACAGATTGCCCTGCATCGCGGTGTTGATCTGCTCGGCGCTGGGTTGCGGGTGTTCGGCCAAAAGCGCCGCGGCCTGCATGATTTGGCCCGACTGGCAGTAGCCGCATTGCGCCACTTGGTTTTTGATCCAGGCGGTCTGCACAGGGTGGGGGGCCTCGGGGGTGCCAAGCCCCTCGATCGTTGTGACAGGGCCCCAAACATCGGCCAGCGCCACTTGGCAGGCGCGCACGGCTTGGCCTTCGATATGCACGGTGCAGGCGCCGCAACTGCCAATGCCGCAGCCATATTTGGTGCCGGTTTTGCCAAGGGCATCGCGCAAGACCCACAACAGCGGCATTTGATCTGGCAGATCCAGCTGATGGGTTTCCCCGTTGATCACGATCGTGCTTGGCATCAGGGCCCCCGGTTTATGGCTTTGGGGGAAATGTGGGGGGGGCGCGCGCATTGTCAATGCGCAAACACCTGGGCAGGCGGGGGCGCTTTGGGGTTTCGCTGCACGATGCAGATGCTAACATAGCGTCATGTTTGTGCCGTAGATATCAAAGGGGCGACGGTTTTTACCGCGGGTTTACCCCTTGGCGCGCAGGATGGGCGCTGCGGGGCGCGGGCTGGGGCCGCTTTCCGGGTTGATACCACGAAAGGTGTGCCGATGTTGTTTTTGTTCTTGCGCTTTATCCCGATGGCCCTAAGCGGGCTGGCTGTGGCGCTGTTTGGCCTGATTTTCGCGCTGCAAGGCGGGGCTTGGGCGGCGGTTTTGGCGCTGTTGGCGGCGGGCCTGCTGGCCTTGGGGCTGCGCGATTTGTTGCAAACCCGGCATGCGGTGCTGCGCAACTACCCGATTTTGGGCCATGTGCGGTATTTCTTTGAAATGATCCGCCCCGAGATACGCCAATACCTGCTGGAATTGGACGAAGAGGAAGTGCCGTTTTCGCGCGAAACCCGCGCGATCGTGTATCAACGTTCGAAAAACGTGGAAGACAAACGCGCCTTTGGCACCAAGAAGCGTGTCAATGATGCGGGATATCAATGGATCACCCACTCGATCCGGCCGAAAAAGATTGAAAACACCGATTTTCGCGTGCGCGTGGGTGGGCCCGATTGCACCCAGCCTTATGATTTGTCGCTGTATAATATTTCAGCGATGAGTTTTGGGGCCTTGTCGGCCAACGCCATTCTGGCGCTAAGCCGTGGGGCCAAGGCCGGTGGCTTTGCCCATGATACGGGCGAGGGCGGGATCAGCCGCTATCATCGCCAAGGCGGGGGCGACCTGATTTACGAGATTGGTACAGGCTATTTCGGCTGCCGCGATGCGCAAGGCAACTTCGACCCGCAGAAATTTGCCGAAGTGGTGGCAGACCCACAGGTGAAAATGGTGGAAATCAAGCTGTCGCAAGGCGCCAAGCCGGGGCAGGGCGGGGTGTTGCCCGCCGCCAAGATCAGCCCCGAAATTGCCGAGGCGCGCGGCGTGCCCATGGGCCAAGATTGTATCTCGCCCGCCTCGCATAGCGCGTTTTCCACACCTTTGGAATTTGTCGAATTCATCGCCCAACTGCGCAGTTTGGCCAAGGGTAAGCCGGTGGGGTTTAAGCTGTGTATTGGGCATCGGCGCGAATTTATGTGCATCGTGCGCGCCATGCTAGAAACCGGCATCACCCCCGATTTCATCGTGATCGATGGCAAAGAGGGGGGCACGGGGGCTGCGCCTTTGGAATTTGCCAACCATATGGGCATGCCGCTGGTAGAGGGGCTGACATTTGCCCACAACACCCTGCGCGGTGTGGGGCTGCGCGAGCGTATCAAATTGGGGGCCTCGGGCAAGCTGGTGACTTCGTTCGATATTGCGCGGGTGCTGGCATTGGGGGCGGATTGGGCCAATTCGGCGCGTGGTTTCATGTTTGCTGTGGGCTGCATTCAGGCGCAGGCCTGCCACACCAACCATTGCCCCACGGGCGTGGCCACCCAAGATGCGGGCCGCCAAAGGGCATTGAACGTGATCGATAAGGGCACGCGCGTTGCCAATTTCCACCGCAACACCCTAAAGGCGCTGGGCGATATGGCGGGCGCGGCAGGCCTGTCGCACCCCAGCCAGTTTTTGCCCCACCACTTTTTGATGCGCGAAAAAGACCGCGATATGGTGACGGGCGAAGATGTGTTTCCCTATATGCCCGAGGGGTTTTTGCTGCGCGAAGATGATGCGCGATTTGGCTATTTGGTGCGTTGGCGCCGCGCCTCTTCGGCCAGTTTCATGCCGTTTGACGACGGTGTTTAGGCGCAAAGATGCGCCTGACACCCTGCGCCTGACACCCTGCGCCTGAAACCTTATGCCAGCCTCTGTGCGGGCTGGCCTAAAGTTCGGTGCGCAGCTGCCACAGTTCGGGAAACAGCTGCACCTCTAGCATGCGGCGCAGGTAGCTGACACCGCCTGTGCCGCCGGTGCCGCGCTTGAAGCCAATCACCCGCTCCACCGTGGTCACGTGGTTAAACCGCCAGCGGCGGAAATAATCTTCGAAATCCACCAGCTTTTCGGCCAGCTCGTACAGCTCCCAATGGCGCTGGGGGTCTTGATAGACGCAGGCCCACGCCTGCTGCACGCGCGCATCGGGCTGCCAAGGCTGGGCCAGATCGCGCTGCAACACCTGTGCGGGCAGGGGCACGGCAAGGTGCAATTGTGCCAGCGCCACATCGTAAAGCGATGGCTGCGCCAGTTCCGCCTGCAAGGGCGCCAGCAAATCAGCGCGGTGTTTATGGGGGCCCAACATGGCGGTGTTGCGATTGCCCAGCATGAATTCGATCTGGCGATATTGCCACGATTGAAACCCCGAGCTTTGCCCAAGCGCGGTGCGAAAAGCGGTGTAATCGCTGGGGGTCATCGTGCGCAGCACGTCCCATGCGTTGTTGAGCTGTTCAAATATTCGCGCCACGCGGGCCAGCATTTTAAAGGCCGGGCGCAGCGCGCCTTGGCCCATCAAACGCCGCGCGGCCTGCAATTCGTGAATGGCCAATTTCATCCATAATTCCGAGGTCTGGTGCTGGATGATAAAGAGCATCTCGTCATGGGTTTGGGTGCGCGGCACCTGCGCTGTAAGCACCTGATCAAGGCCAAGATAATCGGTGTAGGACATATGCGCGGAAAAATCGCTGCGCGCGCCCTCGGTGGTGGGGTCGTATGGGGGTTTCATGGCGTATCCTGTAAAAACTGAAAACATAGCGGGGCCGGGGCCGCGCCATTCACAGGTTCAGGGCAGAAATCGCCGATAGTTTGCGCCATAAGGCCACCCAGCCTGCGGGCTGGCACAGCGGCACATGGGCTGTGATATGGGGCAGCGGCCGCGCCATTAGGTTACCTTGGCGCGGGTTTTATATTCGGGCCGGTCCCACAGGGCGTTTTGCATCACATCGGTGATGATGGCCACGGCGGCATCGACATCGGCGGCGTCGATGAACAGGGGCGTAAAACCAAAGCGCATGATGTCTGGCGCGCGAAAATCGCCAATCACGCCCCGTGCAATCAGCGCCTGCATGGCGGCATAGCCCTCGGCGAAACGAAACGACACTTGGCTGCCCCGTTCGGCATGGGCGCGGGGCGTGGCCAGTTCCAACATTGGGCAGGTGGCCTCGATCCCGGCGATAAAGCGGTCGGTTAGGGCCAGCGATTGTGCGCGCACTTGGGCCATATCGGTCATGTCCCAAATATCAAGCGCGGCCTCTAGCGCCGCCAGCGCCAGCACTGGGGGCGTGCCCACGCGCATACGCTCGATCCCGGCGCCGGGGCGGTAGGCCAGATCAAAGGCAAAAGGGGCCTCGTGCCCCAGCCAGCCCGAAAGCGCAGGCAGCGCCGCCTCGGCATGGCGCGGGTTGACATAGATGAACGCCGGCGCGCCCGGCCCACCGTTTAGGTATTTATAGGTGCAGCCCACGGCAAAATCGGCGTCGCAGCCCGCCAGATCAACCTGCGTGGCCCCGGCGGTATGGGCCAGATCCCACACGGTGATCCCCCCCATATCATGGGCGCGGCGGGTCAGCGCGCGCATGTCATGCATGCGCCCGGTGCGATAATCCACCTCGGTCAGCAGGGTGACGGCCACCTCGGGGGTGATGTTATCTGCCACCTCTTCGGGGGCCACAACGCGCAATTCGTGGCCTTGGCCCAGCGTGGCGATCAGCCCTTGCGCCATGTAAAGATCGGATGGGAAATTGCCGCTGTCAGATAAAATCACCCGCCGATCTGGGTTTAGCGCCAAGGCGCTGGCCAAGGCCTGATATACCTTGATGCTTAGCGTGTCGCCCATCACAACATGGCCGGGCTGGGCGCCGATCAGCCGGGCAATCCGGTCGCCGGTGCGGGTGGGCTGATCCATCCAGCCGGCTTTGTTCCAGCCGGTGATCAGCATCTGGCCCCATTCCTCTTGCAGCACCCGCGCCATATTGGCGCCAGCGGCCTTTGGCAGCGGGCCAAGCGAGTTGCCATCCAGATAGATCACGCCCTTGGGCAGGGTGAATTGTGCCTTGGTTGCGGAAAAATCTGGCATTTGGTGTCCTTGGCCTGCTGTCTTGGGGTTGGCGGCACCCTAACCGGCGACTTGACCACCGGCAATCTTGATTTCCTGCCCATTCACGCTTTGCGAGCCGGGGCCACATAGCCACACCGCGGCTGCGCCAATTTCGGCGGGTGCAATCAGGCGTTTGTGGCGGTTGGCCTGCACCATGATATCCAGCGCCTGATCGGCAGAAATGCCAGCGCGGTCTTTGATGGTGTCGATATTGCGGGTGACGATATCGGTTTCCACATAGCCCGGGCAGATCGAATTGAAGGTATAATTGCTGGTCAAGAAATCCTCGGCCAAGCTGCGCATCATGCCGATGACCGCGTGTTTTGAGGCCGAATAGGCCCCGCCGCCCGGCAGGCCGCGCACCCCCGCGATAGAGCTGATGGCGATGACCCGGCCCCAATCGGTTTGCAACATCGATCGCATGCCTTCGCGGATGGTGAAAAAGGCGCCATCCAGATTTGTGGCCATGATCCGGCGCCACAGCTGGGTGTCGGTTTTATGCAGCTTGCGCCCCTCGGCGATGCCTGCATTGGCCACAATCACCTGAAACGGGCCGCGGGCGGCGGTGGCGGTGTCTATCACTTGGCGCACTTGGTCTTCGTTGGTGACATCCATTGCCATGGCGTGCAGCCCATTGCCTGCCACCGCCTCTAGCACCTCGGGGCGCCGCCCGGTGATGGTAACTTGGGCGCCTTGGGCCGCCAGCGCCTGCGCTATGGCCAAGCCAATGCCGGTGCCGCCGCCTGTAACCAATGCGTGTTTGCCTGAAAGTGTCATATCTGTCTCCCTCGCTGATGATAAAACTTTAGGGTTTGGCGCATTGGGTGCAACCCACGCCGTTGCGTCGGGCGCGCTTTACAATTGTATTCACATCTGTGAATTTATAGCCTGCGCGCGACGTGGCATGGCGCAGCTTGGCGCCAAAAGGAGGAGTGCCGATGTATTCGTTAAAAGCCGCCCTGATGGGCCTTGTTTTTGCAGCCGCCCCATTGGCCACCCCATTGGCCGCCCATGAAGATATTGCCGACACCTACCCCCAGTCAGAGCTGTATAGCAAACCGGTTGAGGTGATCCCCCATGTCTGGTCGGCCATTGGTGCCACGGCCCCGCCCACATACGAGAATTCGGGCCATAACAACAACCTGTCGTTTATCGTGACGGGCGATGGTGTGGTGGTGATCAACGGGGGCGCCTCGGTGCGGCTGGCGCAAGCGCTGCACGCGGAAATTCGCCAAGTCACCGACCAGCCCGTGCGTTTGGTGATCAACGAAAACGGCCAAGGCCATGCCATGCTGGGCAATGGCTATTGGGCGGCGCAGGGGGTTGATATTTTGGCCCATGTCGATGCGATCGAGGCGTTCAAGAAAGATGGAGATTTCATCTTGCAAGGCATGCAGCGCTACAATCGCGACAAGGCCGAAGGCACCAATTTGGTGCTGCCCAACCTATCTTTCGAGGACCGTTTCGATATTGAGATGGGCGATGTCAAAATCGAAGTGTTGCATCTGGGCCCGGCGCATGACCCGGGCGATACCCAAGTGTGGATCCCGCAATGGGGTATCGTGATTGCGGGCGATATCGCCTTTCACGAACGCATGCCCCCGATCTTTCAAGAAACCTGCACCAGCTGCTGGATTGAAACCTTTGATGGGCCCTTCACCGCGCTGGGGGCGACATATGTCATTCCGGGCCATGGCCACCCCACGAATATGGCCCAAGTCACCCGCTACACCAGCGACTATCTGAAAGATCTGCGCGCTAAAATTCGTGCGCATATCGATGAGGGTGGCGATCTGGCCGGCGCGTTCTATGTCGACCAAGAACGCTGGCGTAACCTTGATACATTCGAAGAGCTGGCCACCAAAAACGCCGGCCGGGTTTTCGAGGAAATGGAATGGGAATGATTCGTCGCACCACAGGGCAGGCCGCTTGATGCGCTGGCTGGATATTCCGCCTGTGTGGCTGGCGGCGGCCTTGGCCGTGGCATGGTGGCAATCGGGCCAGTTTTCCTATGGCCTGTCTTTTGGCGGGGCATGGGCCGATTTTCTGGGCGGGCTTTTGGTGGGGGCAGGCGTGTTGCTGGCGCTGTTGGCGGTTTATGAAATGCGCCGCCAGCGCACCACGGTCGTGCCCCACCGCGAGGCACAGGCGCTGGTGAGCACGGGCATTTTCAGCCGCACCCGCAACCCGATTTATCTGGGTGATTTGCTGATTCTTGCAGGGTTTATCCTAAGCTGGGACGCCGTTCTAAGCTTGCCATTGCTGCCAATCCTGCTTTGGGTGCTGGAAAAGCGGTTCGTTATTCCAGAAGAAGACAGGCTGAGACGGAAGTATCGTGCTGAATTTGCACGGTTTTGCGAAAAAACGCGTCGGTGGTTGTGAATGACGCGACATTTTGACATTCAATCGCGACATCAATCTTTGCATTTATTGCGCGGATGTTTATGACGAAGGACCGACCCATGGGGAAGGTTCGCTGAAGTGCCGCAACGAAGGGGATATTTAGGTGAAAATCGGAACGCCAAAGGAAGTGAACCAGGGGGAAGCGCGCGTCGCGATGACCCCGGACTCGGCCCTGCAGCTGCAAAAGCTGGGCTATGAGTGTGCCATCGAGGCAGGGGCAGGTGCCGCTGCTGGATTTACAGACGAGGCCTATGCCGAAGCTGGTGTCGAGGTGATCAAAACTGCAGCTGCGCTGTGGAAGGCCTGTGATGTTGTGGCCAAGGTTCGCCAGCCCAACGAGACCGAGATGAAGCGCCTGCGCGAAGGCCAGACGCTGATTTCGTTCTTTAACCCTGCCGCCAACGAAGCGGGCATGGAGGCGGCCAAGAAATCGGGCGCCAACGTGATCGCCATGGAAATGGTGCCGCGTATCAGCCGTGCGCAGAAAATGGATGCATTGTCCTCGATGGCCAATATCGCGGGCTATCGCGCGGTGATCGAGGCGGGCAATAATTTCGGCCGCTTCTTTACCGGTCAGGTCACGGCGGCCGGCAAAGTGCCCCCCGCCAAGGTGTTGGTTGTGGGTGCGGGCGTGGCCGGTTTGGCCGCCATCGGTGCCGCAGCCAGCTTGGGCGCGGTGGTCTATGCCTTTGACGTGCGCCCCGAAGTGGCCGAACAGGTGGAATCGATGGGCGCGCAATTCGTCTATCTGGATTTCGCAGAAGAACAACAAGACGGCGCTGCCACTGGCGGTTATGCGGCCCCCTCAAGCCCCGAGTTCCGCGAGGCGCAGCTGGCCAAATTCCGCGAAATGGCCCCCGAGCTCGACATCGTGATCACCACGGCGCTGATCCCCAACCGCGAAGCGCCCGAGCTGTGGACCGAAGACATGGTCGCCGCGATGAAGCGCGGCTCGGTTATCGTGGACTTGGCCGCTGAAAAGGGCGGCAACTGCAAGCTGACCGTGGCGGACGAGAAAATCGTGACGGACAATGGTGTTACCATCATTGGCTATACCGATTTTCCCAGCCGCATGGCGGCCCAAGCCTCGACGCTTTATGCCACCAACATCCGCCATATGATGACCGATTTGACGCCCGAAAAGGACGGCAAACTGGTTCACAACATGGAAGATGACGTGATCCGTGGCGCCACGGTGACCTTTGAAAAGGAAATCACCTGGCCACCGCCACCGCCCAAGGTGCAGGCGATTGCCGCGAAAAAGCAAGAAAAGCCCAAAGAGCTGACCGCCGAAGAGAAAAAAGCCAAAGAAGCGGCCGCCTTTAAAGAACAGACCAAGTTCCAAGTGGGGCTGCTGGCCATTGGCACCGTTTTGATGCTGTTGGTGGGGTCGGTCGCGCCTGAAAGCTTCATGTCGCATTTCATCGTGTTCGCGCTGGCCTGTTTCGTGGGCTTCCAGGTGATCTGGGGCGTCAGCCACAGCTTGCACACGCCGCTGATGGCGGTGACAAACGCCATTTCCGGCATCATCGTGCTGGGCGCGCTGTTGCAGGTTGGCTCGGGCAGCTTTTTGGTGGTGGCCCTTGCGGGCATCTCGGTGTTGATCGCAACGATCAACATCGTGGGTGGCTTCTTGGTCACGCGCCGCATGCTGGCCATGTTCCAGAAATCATAAGGAGGCCGAGGAAATGAGTATCGGAATCGTTTCGGCGGCCTATATCGCGGCTGCAATTCTATTCATCCTGTCGCTGGGCGGGTTGTCGGGCCAAGAAAGCGCCAAGCGCGCGGTTTGGTATGGTATCGTGGGCATGGCGCTGGCCGTGGCTGCCACCGTGTTTGGCCCCGGGATGGGCAATTATCTGGTTGTCGTGGTGATGATCGCGATTGGCGCCTTTATTGGCAACATGGTTGCGGGCAAGGTCGAAATGACCGAAATGCCCCAGCTGGTGGCGGCGCTGCATTCGTTTGTGGGTTTGGCTGCGGTGTTCATCGGCTTTAACGCCGATATCGAGATGAGCCGCGTGGCCGAGATGAAAGCCAGCCTATCGCCCAGTTTGAATGCCGAAGGCATGATGGCGGCGCTGCACGACATGGGCCTTGCGGGTTTTGCCGAAAAAGTGGCCCACAAAACCCAGGTCGAGCTGAACATCCTAAAGGTCGAGGTGTTCTTGGGCGTGTTTATTGGCGCGGTCACCTTTACCGGTTCGGTCATTGCCTTCGGCAAACTGGCGGGCAAAGTGACCTCGAAGGCAGAAAAACTGCCCGGTGGGCACGCGCTGAACGCCGGTGCGGCCCTGCTGTCGATCGTGCTGCTGATCATGTATATGAACGGCGCGGGCAGCTGGACGCTGTATGCCATGACGCTGTTGGCGTTCTTTATCGGCTATCACCTGATCATGGGTATCGGCGGTGCCGATATGCCGGTGGTGGTGTCGATGCTGAACAGCTATTCCGGCTGGGCGGCAGCGGCCATTGGTTTTAGCCTTGGCAACGACCTGCTGATCGTCACGGGCGCCTTGGTGGGCTCGTCGGGGGCGATTTTGTCTTACATCATGTGTAAGGCAATGAACCGCAGCTTTGTCAGCGTTATTTTGGGTGGCTTTGGCAATACCACTGGCCCCGCCATGGAGGTTGAGGGCGAGCAAGTGGCCATCGATTCCGATGGTGTTGCCGCGGCGCTGGAAGAAGCCGATAGTGTGATCATCGTGCCGGGTTACGGCATGGCGGTGGCGCAGGCCCAAGGCAGCGTATCCGAACTGACCCGCCGTTTGCGCGGCAAGGGCAAAGAGGTGCGTTTTGCCATTCACCCGGTGGCGGGGCGTTTGCCCGGCCATATGAACGTGCTGCTGGCCGAGGCCAAAGTGCCCTATGACATCGTTATGGAAATGGACGAAATCAACGAAGATTTCCCCCAGACTGACGTTGTCATCGTGATCGGCTCGAACGACATTGTGAACCCTGCGGCGCAAGAAGATCCGAACTCGCCCATCGCTGGCATGCCGGTGCTAGAGGTGTGGAAAGCCAAGCAGGTATTCGTGTCGAAACGTGGGCAGGGCACCGGGTATTCGGGTATCGAGAACCCGCTGTTCTACAAAGAAAATACCCGCATGTTCTATGGCGATGCGAAAAAATCGCTGGACGAGTTGCTGACCAAAATCACCTGATTGGCAACCCCGTTACGAAATGCAAGGGGCGCCCAATGTGGCGCCCCTTTGCTGTTGTGGTGCTGATTTGCTGTGCTGTATACAACCGTATCCCGCCAACGTATTGAATTTTAACAAAAAAACTTTACAATTCCCCGAAAAAGCGTAGCTTGCCCCAATAGCGGGAGTGTTTCATGCCACCTATTACCGACCATCCATTGCGCTATGCCTTGGCCAACGAGCTGCACGCGCGCCCGTTTCCCTCGCTTGCTGCGCCATGCACGGCGGCCTATTTGGCGGTGCAGCCCCCGGGCCATTCTGCCGCGCGCGACCGCGATGCGGATATGCGCCATTTGATTGCCTTGCTGGATCGGCATGGCGCGCCCCACCCACAGCCGGGTGCGACGCATTATTCGGGAAAATTGGGGCGCTACACGCTGAAATGGGAAAGCCATACAGAATTTGTAACCTACACCGCCTTTGGCGATGGGTTGTCGGCCCGCCCCTTTGACCCGATGGATTTTGATGTTTTCCCCGCCGATTGGCTGGCCTTGCTGGATGGGCAGCGCATTACCTCGGCGTTGATCCGGGTGGAAAACTGGACCGATAAAGACAAGGTAAACCAAGCCTTGAACGATTGGTTCGTGCCCGAAAGCTTGGCGGTTAGCCGGGTGTTGGATGATGCCGCTGTTGTGGGGGCCGATTTCCGCATCGACGCGGGCGGGCACCAACGCTTTGCCGTGTTTGTGGCGCCGGGCACGGGGCGGCGGCGCATTGGGCGTATCGTGCAGCGCCTGTGCGAGATCGAGACCTATAAAAGCGTGTCGATGCTGGGTTTTGCTGCGGTCAAAGATATGTCTGCCAAGATGACCGAGATCGATCAAAGCCTGACGCAGGTGATGGGCGATATGAGCAGCGGTGATCAACCCGCCGATGAAACGCTGGGCAAGCTGCTGTCTGTTTCGGCCGAGCTGGAAGCGATGATTGCGCATTCGGCGTTTCGCTTTGGGGCAACGGGGGCCTACGAGGCGATCGTGAACCAAAGGATCGAGGTGCTGCGCGAACAGCGTTTTGATGGCCGCCAAACCTTTGCCGAATTCATGATGCGCCGGTATGATCCGGCCATGCGCACCGTCAAAGCCGCCGAGCGGCGGTTGGCGGCCATGTCAGACCGGGCCATGCGCGCGGGTAATTTGCTGCGGACGCGGGTCGATGTAGAGCGTAGCGCACAAAATCAGGCGCTGTTGGAAAGCATGAATGCGCGCGCCGACGCCCAGCTGAAATTGCAGCGCACGGTCGAAGGGCTGTCTGTGGTGGCGATCAGCTATTATGCCGTGTCGTTGCTGTCGTATTTGGTTTACCCGGTCAGCGAGCTGACCGGGCTGTCCAAGGGCACGTTGCTGGCGCTGCTTACTCTGCCGGTAGTGCTGATGGTTTGGGTGCTTTTGCGGCGAATTCAGAAGGCGTTGCATTAAGCAGCCAGCGCATCAGAACGCCCCCCAGCGCGATTGTGGCCAGCGCCAAAATCGCCGCAAATGACAGGGTGGGCACGCCCGACAGGCCGGCCCCCACGGTGCACCCGCCAGCCAGCACGCCGCCAAAGCCCATCAGCCCAGCACCGGCCATGTAACGCCCGGTTTCGCGTGGGCTGGAAAAGCTGACCCATGCGAATTGCCCGCGCAACAGCGCCGCCACCGCCGCGCCCAGCACCACGCCGCCCATCAGCCCCACGCCAAAGCCGGGCGATATGGCGGTCGAGGCCACAGCCCAAAACAGGGTTTCGGTGGCAGGCGCCGTGAAAGACAGGCTTTCCAGCGTGATCGGATCGAATTCGTCAAACAGCACAAAGCCGGTTCCAACCCAGCCCAGTGGCACCAGCAGCCCCAACAGCGCCGCCAAAGCTAGCATGCCCGCCCCGTTGCCCGAACGCCACGCAAAGGCCAGTGCCGCGCCTGCAATCAGCAGCGCCCACAGCAGGGCAGCGCCGGGCAGGGTAGGGGCCAGATCTATGGTGAAGGCGCTTAAACTGGTGCGCAGCCCCGACAGCACCCCTTTCAGCGTGGCATGGGCGATGATTGCGAACACCACCAGCACCAGCACCGCGCGCAGGTTGCCGCTGGCACCCAGCACCGTCAGCCGCGAGACGCAGCCGCGGGTTAAAATCATACCAGCCCCAAAAGCCAACCCGCCAAGGGCGATGGCCACAACGGGCAGATCTGCCACCATGAAGCGGTGATCTGCAAAATCGATCCACCCCTGCCAGATGGCGGCTTGGGTGCCCAAGGTGGCGGTGGCCAGCGCCGTCAGCCACACGCCTGCGGCTTGGCGGCGGTCCCCGCCATCGATCATCCGGCGAAAGCAAAAGCGCGTGATTTGCGCCAGCGCCCCAAAGGCACATCCCAAAGCCAACGCAAACCACACTGCGGCCTGAGGGGCGGTAAGGGTTTCTAGGCCCAGCTGTTCAAACATGGCGTATCCTTGCGCTGACAGAAATTTATTCTGTTTTGCGGGGAATTCTGCGCCTGGCAAGCCCGACGCGCGGCTGAAAAGCGGTCATGCTTGGAACGAATGTTCTGCTTTTGTGGCTGGCGGTAAACGCTCTTCCGCCCCGGTGCCCCGGCAAAAGAAAATGGCCCACCAGATTTGGCGGGCCATAACATGGGTTCTTTTTCGCTTAGCGCCCGCGAATACGCGGATCTAGGGCATCGCGCAGACCGTCGCCCAGATAATTCACCGATAGCACCGTCAGCGAGATCATGATTCCCGGCAGCATCACCCGCTCGGGGAATTCTTGCATGCGCGGCACGGCGTCCGCCAGCATCTTGCCCCATGTCGGGAAATCCGAGGGAAACCCGACACCCAAGAACGACAGCGCGCTTTCGGTGATAATGGCGGTGGCCAGCCCCAAGGTGGCCGAAACCATGATGGGCGACATGACATTGGGCAAAAGGTGTCGGAAAATAATGCCCCGTGCCGTGGTGCCCGAGGCCCGTGCGGCCAGCACGAATTCCCGCTCTTTCAGCGCCAAGATATCGCCGCGCACGATGCGGGCGGTTTGCATCCAACTGGTCACGCCAATCACGCAGACAATCAGGATAAACATCCCCGTTTCTGGCCCAAAATTGGCGCGCAAGGGTTGCCTGAACAGCGTGACCGCCACCAACATCAGCGGCAATATGGGCAGTGACAGCACCAGATCGGTGAAGCGCATCAAGGGCCCGTCCAGACGGCGGAAAAACCCCGCCATCACGCCCACTGCGGTGCCGATCAGCATGGTCAGCACCATAGCCGCCCAGCCCACCGCCATCGAGGCGCGGCCCCCTGCCAAAATTTGCGCCAGATGATCGCGGCCCAAGTTGTCGGTGCCCAAGGGCCGGGCCCAGCTGACCTTGGCATCGCCGTCCCAGATGGCGGTGTAAATCGGGCGCACGTCTTTGTTGCGGATATCCAGCTTCTTTGGGTCGACATCCCAGACCAGATTGCCAAACAACACCGCCAGCGTGATGAACAGCAAAAACCCACCGCCCATCAAGGCGCCTTTGTGAATTTTGAACTGGTCCCAGACATCGCGCCATTGGCTGCGTGGGGGTTTGGCGATTTCTGTGTCGCGCAACGCCTCGATACGGGGGGGAGAGGAAGCTGGGTTAGTCATAGCGAATCCTCGGATCAAGAACGCCGTAAAGAACGTCGGCAATGATGTTGAACAGCACGATCAGCATGGCGAAGATAAAGGTAACGGTCATCACCAGCGGCAGATCATTGGCAAACAGCGCGTTGATCAATTGCGAGCCAATCCCGTTGACCGAAAACACCACCTCGGTGATGATCGCGCCGCCAAAAATGCTGGGCACACCCAGCGCGATGATGGTGATCACGGGGATCATGGAATTGCGCAGCACGTGCACCATGACCACCACCGCCTCGCCCAAGCCCTTGGCGCGGGCGGTGCGCACGTAATCTTGGCGCAGGTTGTCCAGCATCGAGGCGCGCATGAAGCGGCTGATCTGGGCTGTGGTTTGCAGCGCCAGCACCATCACCGGCATGATCATCTGTTTCACTTGCGTCACGAAACTGGGCCAGTCGGTCACCCGATGGGTGGTGTCATAGATAAAGGGAAACCACCCCAGCTGTACCGAGAAGATCACAATCAGCAGCGGCCCGGTGAAAAACGGCGGAATGGAAAAGCCGATCATCGTGACAAAGGTGCCGGCCTGATCGAAGACCGAATATTGGCGATAGGCGGAATAGATGCCGATGGGAATGGCGATCAAGATCCCCACGATATAGGCGGTGCCCACCACCGTCAGGGTTTGGGGCAGGGCCTGCACGATCAAATCCATCACCGGCGACCGGGTTTGCCAGCTGATCACGCGCAGCTCGCCCTGATACAGCGTGGTATCGGGCAGCCAACCCAGAAGGGCGCTGCTGGTGGTCAGCCAATCGATAAAGACCTTTGGTTC
>Ga0181563_10002740_pt1 | contig 17090 bp, 42 predicted proteins | sample 011ome_25_FD_133759 | JGI IMG/M metagenome (GOLD analysis project Ga0181563, IMG submission 133759) | Coastal salt marsh microbial communities from the Groves Creek Marsh, Skidaway Island, Georgia - 011512CT metaG (megahit assembly) | ecosystem: Environmental > Aquatic > Marine > Intertidal...
ATCAACAAACTATCATATTATAAGAAGTCAAGAAGATTCAAGTTATACAGTTCCAAGTGCAGTTTCTACATGGAGAACAACTATATATACAGAGTTTGATGCTCATGTAATATCAATAGATGCTTGTTCAAATATTTCTGATTTTGAAGCATTAGATATTTCTTTTACACCACAACCAGATGATGTCCAATGAAATTAAGTGATAATTTTAGTTTAGAAGAATTATGTAAAAGCAGTACTGCATCAAGGCTAGGAATAGATAATACTGCCTATGATATAGATACAATTAATAATTTAAAAAATGTAGCTAGAAATATATTACAACCAATACGAGAAAAGTATGACATTCCTTTTTCTCCAAATTCTGGTTACAGATCACCAACTCTGAATGAGGCAATTAAAGGTTCTCCTAAATCACAACATTGCGAAGGAAAAGCAGTTGATATAGAAATCCCAACCATTGATAATTCAGCATTGGCACATTGGATAAATATGAATCTTGAATTTGATCAGTTGATTTTAGAGTTTTATAGAAAAGGCGATCCAAAATCTGGTTGGGTTCATGTTTCATATAATGAGGGTAATAATAGAAAAGAAGTTTTAACCTTTGATGGCAAAATATTTGAAAGAGGTTTAAAAACATGAGTCAAAAAAAATTCCAAAAAGAATCAATATATGCTGAATATGATGAAGATGGGGATGGAATTGTAAGTGATGCTGAATTGGCTCATGTAACAGAAATAAAAAAACTTGAGAATGATCTTCGCAAACAAAGGGCACAGAGGAGAATGGCAACTGCGAGTTTAATTGCTATGGGCATTTTTACTGGTGCTATGTTTTTTGTGGATATTGAAAGAGTTAAGGCTTTAGCAGATATTAGCAATCTTTTTTATATCTCTGGAGCAGGAATTGTTGGTGCTTATATGGGAGCATCAGCTTTTATGAATAGGAATGGAAAATGACAACCGCATTTCTTCTTATCTGCTCCCTTAATGGTGTGATGGATAGAGAAGGAATATATTTTAGAAATGCGAGTACTTGTATAGATTTTAGTCAAATGTTAAGTAACCAATCTTATATGAAGGATAATGAAAAATTTACTTATGATTGTATGTGTAAATTAGTTCCTAACATAAATTCCAAGAAAGTGAGGGTTTATTAATGTTACAAGCACTTATAGGACCTGTAACAGGTTTATTAGACAAGTTTATTGAGGACAAAGATCAAAAGGCTAAATTGGCTCATGAAATAGCTACTATGTCAGAAAAACACGCACAACAAATTGCATTGGCTCAAATTGAAGTAAATAAAGCAGAGGCACAATCTGGTTCATTATTTAAAGGAGGATGGCGCCCTGCAGTTGGATGGATTTGTGCAATTGCTTTTGGTTATCACTTTATTATTAAAGATCTTATTATGTTTATATGTGGAATTGCAGGATTAGAATTACCAGATCTGCCAGAATTTGATATGGGTACACTTTTAACTGTTCTTGGCGGTATGTTAGGAATTGGATCATTAAGAACATACGAGAAACAAAAGGGATTAACAAAATGAATTACGAGATCTGCGAAAGATGCAAAGTTGCATTACAACCACAAGAATTAAAAGATATCTATCAATGTCCAGTGTGTAAGGTTTTCTATGACAAAAAGACTAACTAGACCTCAAGTTCAAAGATTTTTGATTTTATGTCAGTTGAACGATACTTATACTCCCAAATTATTTAAGGATATGTTAAGGGAAATGATGACTGATAAATATGTTGAGTTTAGAGACAAAGATTTTGTAATTACAGACAAAGGTAGAAAGGAAATGGAAAGACTGTTAATATTAAGTGGGAATAAGGAAGAGTTAATTGACAAGAGAATCAGCACATGAATTAGCAGTTAAGGCTCTTGAAAAAATCGCAGAACACGAAAAAGAATGTGCTTTGCGATGGGGAGAGACAAAGGCTGAACTAAAAGACATGAAAACTCATATAAATAATCATTCCTCTAAATGGGATAAATTAACTTGGTTAATTATTGCAAGTGTGATTGCATTTTGGTTAACAAGTTTCTTAAAATAATGGAGAAATATTATAGACCCATTAACAATTGCAAGTGCCGTAGGGATGGCAACAAGTGCTTTTAATACAATTAAAAAAGGCTTTGCTATGGGGCGAGATATTGAACAAATGTCTGGTGATATTGGTCGTTGGATGTCTGCAGTATCAGATGTTGACAATGCAGAGAAAAAAGCAAAGAATCCACCGTTATTTAAAAAATTATTATATGCCACAAATGTTGAACAACAAGCACTAGAAGCATTTGCTGCAAAAAAGAAATTGGAAGAACAAAGATACGAATTAAAAACATTTCTTAATATGACTTATGGACCTCAAGCATATAATGAATTATTGGCTATGGAAGGTCAGATTCGTAAAGAAAGACAACAAGCAATCTATGAAAGAGAAAAAATTAAAGAACAAATTATAAGTGTTATAGCAATAATTATATTATCATTAACAATTATAGGTTTTCTAGCTTTGGTTGTTTATTTAGCCAAAGAAAAATATAATGGTTAGATATTTTAAATTCATTCTAATTTTCTGCTTTCCTACTATTCTATATGCTGATGCAAAAATCTATAATGCACCAAAAGATTATACTTATAGACAGAAAGTCTGGCAGGGGAAAATAACAGAAAAAAAATATACTACTTGCAGATTAAAAAAAAGAGTTACTTCAAAATACACAAAGAAGAAAGCCTGCATATACCAAGGAGGCAATAAAACTTTTACAATGATGATTGAAACTTTCTGCCCAAAACAATATAAATGTGTATATGATCCAAATGGCACAGAACCAGATATTGATAAGGTCATGGAAAGTTTAAGGGGAATAAAAGATTGAAAAAATATTATATTTATGAAAACGATACTTTGAGATTAATAAAAGAAACTTATATTGAAAAAGATGCTTTAAGATATCAAAGAGCAGGATATTTAGTCAGATCAAGAACAAAACCAATTAGAAAAAATGCCAGAGCAAATTCTAATATCTCTAGATGAACTCAAAAAGATTAAGTTAAATGAAAAACAGATTTTGTTAGTTATATATTTAATTGATTATTATATTTTGAAAGAAAAACAAAAACCACTAGGAATATCTAAATTAAGAGCAAAATGTGAATATTTGCTTGGTTATAAGGTTGAAACTGAATAATACGAAAATTAAAGGCGATTTAAAGACCACTGAGTAGGGGGAAGTAGTATCCCATGTATGATTCCATCCTTTAGCGAAAACATCTTCCGTGTAGCCAACAAACAAGCGACCATCTAATACCCTCTTTTATTGGGTTTACTTTATGAGGTAAAAATGATGGAAAGGTTAATATTTGATTTTTTTCAAGATTTACAGTTTGAATCCCATTATTAAAAACAAGAAACTCCCCACCTTCAAAATCATCATTTAGCAGAATACTAAATCCTAGTTTTCTTGTGGAAGCATTTCCATTCCCTAAATCAACGTGCCAATCATATCCTTTTGATGGCGCAGAATATTTAAGAAGTTGTGGTCTCTCAAACATTCCAACAAGATCATAATTATACTCTTGATTATAGTTAATCATTAATTGCAGGATTGTTTTATCTACCCAAGATTCATCTTCATGTATTGGATATACTTCAACATTTCGTATATCGACAATATTGTCAGTTTCGTCAGTACCCTCTTTTTGGACAGATCCAACAAGTGGTTTTATTTTGTGTCTTAATTCAAAAACCTTTTCTGCCCATTTGTGGTCAATAAAATCAAGCATCACATTATGTGAAGTTTCATTTATTTTTGGTGGTATTGCAATTGTCATAGTTTCCTCTTTTGGTTTGCTTTGTCCAATAGGTTAGATCACTAATTCCAATACTGCGATAAGAAACAGTCCTCAACGAATGGACAAAGCAATTCAAATTCTACCAATCTTAATAAATTTAGCAAGAGATGCTCTGAATAGTTTCAAAGATCTAGTATCAAAAAGATTTGGATCATATTTTTCATAAAAACATTTTTGCCAAAGATAATAAGAAAAGACATAGTTGTTAGTATTTGCTTTCACACAAAGTAAAAAAATATTGTGAAAAACATTAGGTTGATTTTCCCTCATTGAATTAAAAGCAAGATCAAAAATCTTTGTCTTGCCATTTATAATTGATTGGATAGTCATTATGCAGTTTCCATTGTAACATTAACATCTAGAACTGTATGTGGAGGGTTTGAAATTCCATATATCATTGATCTAGTAAATTGATCTGCAGTTTGTAATTCAGTCAAATAGTTTTTTGCATCATCAAAAGTTTGAAAAAATTCTTTTGCATAAAGTCCTCTTCCAAGTCTTGTTGAAACACAATATTTAGAAATATATTGTTTTAAATAATTGTCATAGTCTTCTGAAGATTTGATAGTTTTTTCATTTAACATTTTGTTTTCCTTTGTTTTGTTTTGTAATTATATTTTTATAGTATTATCTATTTGACACAATGTCAACCCTTAAATGATGTTTTTTATAATCTTTTTATACTTCTTCGTATAATTACATCAATAGTATCTTTTACGAATTTGTCATCAGTATACCTCATTTTCAATTCAGTTACTGGGATTCCAATTTCATTGGCGCACTTTTCAAAAATAATATTTACAAAGGTTTCAAAAAGATTTTCGTATTGTTTTTCAGTCAATGCCATTTTACCCTCCTATAAAAGCATATCCTTTTCTTCGTACTCTATTTTCCAAGTTTCATTGATACTCATAAGATCATTTTTTGAAAGATACTTCATGGTATGATTTTCCTGCTCATAAAGTTTTGCAAATAATTTATCCCAAGTATCATAGTCCATTACAAATGGAGTCTTGGAATCATTCTGGTACTTTCTTATCATTTTATCAAATTCAAATTTTAGTCTATTGTATTCGTCTAAATGAATTTCTGTAGTTTTGATTGTTTTAGTAATTTTAGTCATCCATCAATACCTTTGAAGTGTAGTCATTCATTTCTTTGTAGTAATCATCTACCCATTCTATCATTTCTTTTCTAGTTCCATTTCCATTACAGTAAACTTTTTTTCCTCTGTTAATTACAAGTTTTTCTTTGATTGGGTTAAAACAAACATCTTGCTTAAATACCCCCCAATATGCATATGGAGAACCACTATATCTCGTATCCTCAATAATGAAATCTCTATAGAGCCATCTTATTCCTCCAAAATCTGATTCCAATTTTGTTAATTTGAATTTAGTCATTTCTTTTATTCCTTTGTTTTTGTAATTATAAAAATAAAGTAACATGGGATTGAAACAATGTCAACCCTTAAATGATGTTTTTTTAAGAAAGTTCTCTTTTTAATTGGTAGTAAATATCTTGAAATTCGTCAAAATACCAAGTTTGAAAATTTTCTCCAACTCTTTCGCATTGAGTTTTTCTTGGTTTTTCAAAATCGCACATATTGTAACCACTCCCTTCTTCGAGAGTAAACTCAATATTATTGTCAGCACAAAGTTTAGAAAATTTTCTATAGTATGCTCTTTGTGTTTTTACGAATAGTTTGTATTCATTTTCAGTTGTTTGATTTGGATAAAAAGTAATCCCTGCAATCTTGCACTCTGATTTGAAAGGTGTTTGTTTTACTATTCTATCTTTAGTAAAAGAGTTGATAAATTCGTATGCTTTTGTTTTTGTTGGGAAAATATCCATAACTGTATTTTCAAACATGGCAACCCATTTCCAAGATGAGCGCCATCCAACAGAAGAGTATACTTTCCATTTGGAGTTATCTGAAAGCATCTCCTTAGTATAACCTCCTAATCTAGGCATTTATACCTCCATAGTTTTGTTGAACCATTCCATTTGAGAGGTAATTAAGAAAGTGCATATAGTCCCCATTTTTGAAATCAATCTGAACCAAAGTATTTTTGATTTTAGTTTGTGTTCCATGATCAAGGTTTTTTAGAAAGTCAATTAAACACCCTGCATCAACCATATGAAAATCATTTTCAGTTTCATGTTCAAAAATATGGTTTTTATCAAATCCCTTTTCGTCTAAAAAAGTATCAAGCCAATTTGAAAATCTCATTAGTTTGCTCCCTTTGAAAAAGTTACCTCTTGAGAAATTTGAGTTTCTGCCCAATGTTTAGCAGACAAAAAATCTTGAAAAATCGCAGTTTTGAAAGTATTCTTTCCATCAATTGAGTTTTTGCTATCTGCAAAATATTCAATGTGTACTTGACAACGATCATTTAGAAATTCAACAATTTCAACATAACCTTTGATTGCATTAGTTGAGATGTATTTTTTACTTCCATCCCAAAGTTCATATGGTTTTGAAAATTTAAGCATTTTTTGTTTCCTTTGTTTTGTTTGTTTATATTTATAAAGTAATATAGGATTGACATATTGTCAACCCTTAAATGATGTTTTTTTAAATTAATTTGATTTTTTTTATAAATTAGATTACTTTATATTTGAGATCTTATTTAAGTTCACATCACGAACTCCTCCAAATAAGGTTTCGCCTTTGTTTTGTAAAATGAAAGAGGGAGCAAATGCTCCCTTTTTCTATGTCCAATCATACATGGGTATCCATTTACATGGTCTGTATGGTCTTTAAATCAAGACGAATTTAGGCATTTTCGCATTGTTTCCAAAAACTTGATGAAATCATCTTTCGTATTTCCTCATGTCGTTTGTGCTGAATTATATGTTTATTTGTATCTTTTGGCACATCCTTCAAATGAGTACTCCATTCAGTTCCTGCTTGGAAGACACTCCATAATGAACCACTTGCGCCATTTCTTCCATAGTCTCCCTTCCCATGAATTTGAGTTGTTTCTTTCTCGTATAAATTCATAAGTACATTTAATTGTTTTTGGTTTGTTGCAGGAGATCCATTTCTTACTTTTTCAGCATCTGCTTGGGATCTAGCAATAGTTTTTTCAAAAAGCAATTTAGCATTTTCATCTGAAATTTTAGTATCAAACCATTTTCTGAATCTATTAGTTTCATCTGTAATAGCGCCAATAGCATTTTGAATTTTTAAATTTACTGAATGAATCTCAACATTGGTATTATGTCGTATTGAGGAATAGGCAAGTTTATTTCCTACTGCAAGAGTATTAAAACAAACTTTATTTAACCATCCAAAGAAAGATTGAAATCGCCATCTTTGGTTATATGAATTTCTTGCTATATATTTTACAAAAAGTTCATGATCTCCAACTTTCTCTTTCATATCCCAAAAAGTAATTTCCATTTTAGCCATGGCACCATGTTCATAAGATGCAACTTGGACATCAGCATTATCAAAATTTAAACCACCTTTTTTCATTACCTCTATTGCTCCATTGAAAGCATCATAATGTAATATTGGTCTATATCTTCCTTTGCACTCTGATAAAAACAAGTCATTATCAGTTCTTCTGATTTGTCTCAGTTTACTTTCTGGTATTGTTGGAATTGGTTTAATAACAATTGGAAAGTGAATTTTTTCTAGTTGTTTTTGTATATCAGTATTTAACATTTATTACTCCTTAATTTAAAATCGAATGTCCACGATTTATTAGGCATTTCTTTAAGGGATCAAAATTTTCAACTCCCCAAGCCATACATTCTGCAGAAGTACAGAATGGTATTATTCCTAATATTTTATCGTCTTTTGCATCTAGATATTTTTTAGTTAATTCACGACATTCTAATTTATCACGAATTATTTCTCTTGGATTTTTGGATGCTCTTGGGTCAAAGATATAATCATTTGATGATGAGCATCCTGCTACAAATAAAGCAATAACACAAAAAAGTTTCTTCATGTTATAAGTCCATAAAAACCACCATCTTTTACTGGAGTATTTAGTTTTATCTGCGCTTCTCTTGCAGTTTGGAAATATCCAGTCATTCTGTCATATGGCTCAATAAATCCATCAGTATTACAGATTTTTCCAATATACCATCCTGCATTAGATGCCATGACAATTGGTTCTGAAATTCCATCAGTAAATTTGATGTCTTTGATTTCTTTAAGTATTTTCATTACATTTTTCTCCTTTGTTTTGTAATTATAATTAACTCTGAAAAAAGAATGGGGAGTTTTTCTCCCCAATGTTATTATTTAATTAAATTTATTTAATATATGGAATTTGCAATCAGATAAAAAATTGTGACAAAATCTCTCATCTGTTATTTCTCCATGAAAAAAATAATCTTTAACTCCTTTGATAACATCAATTGGATAAAATGATTTTTCTGATATTTCATTTATTGAATTATTTTGATATATTAAAAATAATTTATCATCCATTTTTCTCTCCTCGTTTTGTAATTATAATTATACAGTATCAAAATAAAATTATATGTCAACCCTCAAATGATGTTTTTTTTAAAATAAATTTCTTTGGTTTTTATCTATTGGGCGCCATTCAATATCTGCAAGTTTATATGATGAGTTACCAAATTTACTTTCTACAGTTTGAGTAAATGTCAAGGTTTTCAAATATGCAGGATCAAAAAACATAAACTCATCATTGTGTTTAATTTTAAGTCCACCTTTTTTGATTGCTTGTCTAACCCATCCATCTCTGACAGATATGCAACCTCTATAAAGTTTCTTTACTTCTTTAACTATCATGATACCTCCTTGAACCATTCTGGTCTGTTTGAAAAGTTATATCTTGCAAATCGTAACTTATCTTTTATGTAAAAACTTCTATATGCTTTGATTGGGAAAAACTCATCAGTTTTCAAATCGTCATGTTTTGAAAAGCATTGAGGATGTTTAGTCATCTTGCCATTTGGAATAAATCTACTTCCAACAATTAATGGCAATAATAACTTTCTAGAGTTATGTATACGTTTATATCTGATTGTATATTCAGCAAACATACATCTAGCTAAATTCCAAGCAAATAGAAAGTTATCCCTAGTTTCTCGTACCCAAATTGTGCATGGGTGTTTTGTATGAACTGGTTTATAAAGATTTTTCTTCTCTGCAAAATCTGGTGCATGATGCCAAATTGCTGAACATAACATTTGAGTTTCTTCTAATGGCATTTTGACAATATGCTGATCGCATAGAGATTGTGATATTTTTTCTGGTGTAGTTTCAATTATAAATCTGTTCATAGTAACTCCACAAAGTTTCTTTCAAAACATGAAGTTTCTATTAGGCATCCCATCCAAAGAGCATAATAAGCAATTATGCAAAAAAGGAATAAGAAAAATATTTCTAAAAATAATTTAACCATTTTCTCGTCTCCATTCTTCTGCTCTTTTATTATCTTGCTCTGTAAGTGTTTTTAGTTCTTCTTCTTTTCTTGTTATAATATCCTGCAAAAAAGATTTGATAGTATCAGCAGAATATAATCCTATGCTATTTTGAACTGCTTTGAGTTCTCCTAAATCTTTTAATAGATAATTCATGAGTACCTCCTTATTTTCTGATGTTCATGAATAAGATCATCAAGAGCATCTGCTCTAGAAAATGCATCTCCTTTACATTCTGTATTATCAATAGTCCACATCCAATCAGTAATGACTGTTCCTACATAAAAAACAGTTCCTATTTTTTCTCCTTTGAAATAAACCTCCCAATCTGAAACACCAGACCATTTAGCAAACTCTCTTTCTTTCTCTGTGTTGTAACCTTCTTTTGGTCTTTTCAATTTATAGTTTTTGGAATCTAAAATTGTATTTTCCATTTATGCCTCCTCAAAATGTTTAGCAATATTATTAAATCTAGATGTTTTTGTTAATGAATAAGCACTTACATATTTTGCAATAGTTCTTTTTCCAATGAAATTTGGAGATTTGAAAGTTATCCCTCTGATTTCATTATTCAAAATATATGCAGTATAAAACAATCCATTTATTTCTTTTGTGATATATTTGATTTGATTTTCCATTTTTTTTCCTTTGTTTTGTAATTATAATTTTAAAGTATCAAAACAAAAGACCCTTGTCAACCACAAAAAAGAGTTTTTTTAATATTTTTTTATAATTTTAATGCTCTCCAATTAGCATTTTTGGTTTGCCAAGCACTTATCTTTGCTTCTGCGCCTTGTCGTAAAAATCTATTCTTTTCATCAAGTTCAGTCGCAATCTGTAATGCTTTCAAATGAGAATGGTATCTTGGACTTGAGTATGCTTCTCTCTCTTGAGCAGATATTGGTTTATCTGAATGTTCTTTCATAATTAGTGCTTTAAGAGTTTTAGTAAATGCCTCTAAATATAACCTATTTGCTCTATCCTTTGCATGCTCATCTGCAGAAGTACTTAAATAGTCTACTGCTTCCTCAATATGTTTATCTTCAATAATGGTGCCTTGTTTTTGTAACATTTTATTCCTTTAAAAATTTTTCCCAAATATTTTTAGCCATAGTCCTGCCAAAATCTGAATCAAGTCCATAAGATCTCCAAAAAGCATCTTCGTTTCCAAATCTATCGTGCAGAAGCATATGATGATATTGGCATAATGGAATAGTATTATTATCACCAGACTTCATTCCCATTCCTCTAGTACCATCATATGGTTTTAATAAATGGTGCGCCTGCACACCTCCATTGCACCATTCAGTACTAAAGGTATGCAAGCAACACATATAAGTAGCTACATATTGTAAATGTTTTTTGTTTCTAATTTGATTTGATTTTCCCACTCTCTCATCCTTTTTTCTTCGTATTTCATGATCTTTGATAGTGGCAATTTATTATCGCATTTCAAACAAATTTTCTTATTTTTTTTGACTATCATTATAAATTGATAACCAACAGAACATTTATCGCATATTGAACTCATAAAAACCTCCCATCTTTATAAATACAATTATATGTCTATCTCATCATCACTAGTTGTTTGGTCTGAGTCAATTTGTTTATATTCGTTATTATCCAAATTGTACTCTTTTACTTTGATGCCTATATATGGATTTTTATTTTGAGCAATATTCTTCCATCCACTTATTGACATAGGTTTTACCTCATTGACGACAGTAACAACTCCTTTCTCATCTGGTGAGGCATCAGATCTTTTGTCTTGGTTCTTTTTTAAAGTTCCAATAGAAACAACTATATCAGTTACTTCCTCTCCTCTTAAATTTTTTCTTTTGATTCCAAAAACTCTGAGTTTCTTACCTTCAAAGTTTATTTCTCCTTCAAGTCTAATTGCCATTCCATCTTTGGCTTTAAACAATCTTCCTTCGTTTTCTTTCAAGTCCATTTTCTATTCCTTATTCAGTTGAAGTAATTTGATTAATCTTGTCATTGCAGGATTTGACCAATAACATTTTTGTTTTCTTATGCTCATCTTTTGTAAGAGTATTTTCTGTCCAATTGATAATATCTTCTAAATGAGCAATTGTTGGCATTTTCCATTCGTCAATTGATTTATACTTTGAAATATCAAGTGCAGATGCATAACTCTTGAAACTTGTATAAGTTCCATTTTTATTTCCTTCTTCATCATAAGTTTCATAAGTTCTTGATGGCATGACAGTTTGAATTATCTTTCCATCTGGTTAATCGTTTCTGCCACTTGCTTGATTTCCATCATCCTCAAAATCTGCCTCTAGATTGAGCATTGCTTGAATATGATATCGTCTCATGTATGTTATTGATCCACCAATATCTTGAGGTTTGGATTCAAGAGTTCCAATAGTTCCCTCTGAAATGATTTCCTCTCCACTCTCAGTATGATGCAATACAGTTTGCAGGATATTTACAATTGTATTGTTAAATTCTAAAATTTTAGTTGTATAAAAAATTTCAAGATTATTATTTGAAAGAGCAGTTCCACATGCTTCAAATATATCATCAAGTGTACTGAATAAATGTGGTTGTCTATCTTTAGTTTTGAAATAAGAATTTACACCAGATTTCTTTAATGGTTGGAATTCTTTTCGTGCATTTCCTAATGCAGTTAATATTGTTTTTCTAGTCATTCTAGTCTCTCCATATTTTTTTAGCTTGTTGTTTCATTTCATCAGTCCACATCCATGAGTCATAATTTGGATATAATAAAGATGCTAATTCTTCCTTATCATTACTTATTGAAAGGAATTTTCTTATGCCATTAGCAATGGCAAATACTGATTTCATATGTTGTTCTACATTTGTGAGTTTGTATGATTTGACCTCTTTTTGAGAAACATAGTCAACCCAACAATCATATCCATCATATGCTTGTAAATAAATTGAAAGTTGTCTTGATGTTGCATCAGTTAATTTACTTGGGATTCTTGCAGTAGTTTTAGTATCTCTAATAATCCCTTTGTCGCCATCTTGATAAATAAAATCTATATATCCCACAAATGGAACTTCAAAATCATCAAAATCTTTTACAATCTTTTGCTGATATTCTTTTGGTCTTCCAAGAGCAGAATATAATTGGAGACTACTTCTATAATAGTTTTCAATAGTTTTTCTCTCTTTCTGAATTTTTTCAGATTCTCTACTTTGAGATTCATCATGAAGATCATCAAATTTCGTATATAATAATTGTATGATGGCATCATCAGTTAAATCATCCCTAGTTAATTTGAGATGAAGAGCATATTCAGTTGATATCCCTCTCCATGCTGAAGGACCTGCATGAGATGTAGTTTTAAATAAATAATTCATCACATATAATGCAGGATCAGAAACCCAACAATTAATTTGAGATGCGCTTAAATGATTAATTTCGTGTTGTTCAAATACATTATTTTTTGTCATAATTAACACAGTAACCACAAATGAGGGATAAATCAACCCTAAAATAGGTTTACAAACATTTTTTTTTGAGTATACTGTTTTTTAAAGGAGTTGCTATGTTATTAAAAGAATGGATAAAAAAGAATAATCATAGTTATGGATCATTTGCCAAAGAAATAGATGTTTCAATCAGAAATGTTGAGAAATGGGCACGAGGAGAACGTATGCCTAGATGGAATGATGCACAAAAAATTTTTGATAGTACGAACAATGAAGTAACTGGACATGACCTCTATGAACAACAAATTCTTCGCAAAAAAACAGATTTACAAAGGCAAAAAGTTTGATTCCAAAAAAGAACTAGGAAGATATATTTATCTTGAAAGTCTTTTTTCTGCAGGAACAATTTCAGATCTAGAATTACATCCAGTTTTTCCATTAATGGTAAATGGCAAGAAGATTGGTAAATATACTGCTGATTTTAGATATATTAGGAATGGGCAAACAATTATTGAAGATGTAAAATCTAAAGCAACAAAAACTAGAGATTACATATTAAGAAAAAAGATACTAGCAACCTACACACCTCCAATTCATATTAATGAGATCTAACCCTATTTTGTGGTAGACAATAGTTTGAAATTAGATTACTTTGATTTCCAAAGGAGAAAATCTAATGATCAATTATTTACTTAAAGTTCTAGAAATGGAACCAAAACAAATAGGAATGACTGCAAATCAAAAAACTGTCTTGATTGCACTTGCAAATAGATGTGATAAATATGGTAAATGTTTTCCATCACATGAAAGGATATTTAAAGATACTGGACTATCAGAAAGAACTATTATCAGATGTATAAAAAAACTAAAGGATTTAAACCTTATTTCTGTAAGAGAAAGATATTTATCAGAAGGACCAAAAATTCAAACTAGTAATGAATATACTATGACATTCTGTCTGACTAGGGATGACATAAAGACAGACAAAACATATATTAATAAAAGTTTTGTAAGCCAATCAGACACCCCTAGATTTCATAAAAATTTAACTAACATTGCAGGATAAAATGGATTTATCAGAATATGCGATTGAAATCTCAATCAGAAATGGGAATCAAAAAACTTATTGTCCTCAATGCAGAGGTTCAAGAAAATCAAAAAACAGATATGACAAACCACTATCAGTAACTATTGATGATGATAAAGCAGTTTGGAATTGTCACAATTGCAATTGGAAAGGTTCAAAAATGAAAAATAATTTTAATAATTTTAAAAAATCATTTGATAATGTAACACCTATAAAAAGACCTAATTTACCAAAAGAACCAAAAATAACTGAATCAATGATGGAATTTCTAAGTAAAAGAAAAATTTCACAGAAAACTGCAGAAGAATTAAATTTATTTGAAACTAAAAAACAGTTTGGAAATGGATTAGAAAACTGCATTGCTTTCCCATACATAGAAAATGGTCAAATTGTAAATATAAAATATAGATCATATGATAAACAATTTAGACAAGAGGCAAATGCGAAAAGAACATTATTTAATATTGACTCAATAAATGGGAAGGAAATCATCTTCTGCGAAGGAGAGATGGACGTAATTGCATTTTATGAAGCAGGGATTACAAATGCTGTTTCCCTACCAGATGGCGCAAATAAAGATGCTAAGTTTGATGAAAATGATAAAAGATTTACTGCATTAGGAAATACAGAAAAACTACAATCAATTCAAAAAGTATATATTGCAACTGATATGGATAATGCAGGACAATCACTTTCTGCAGAATTAGTTCATAGATTTGGGTCTGATAGATGTTACAGAATAAACTTCCCTAAATGGAAAGAGCAACAGATCAAGGATGCAAATGAATGTTTAATGACATTTGGAAAAGATGAACTAAAGAAATGTTTAAAAGATGCTCAACCATTTCCTATAGAGGGATTATACAAACCACATGAGTATCTTGATCAGATTTACGATCTTTATAATGGCTTACAAACAAAACCTTTTTCAACTGGATATGAAGAACTTGATAAAATTTATAAACTGATGCCATCAACATTCAATATAGTTACTGGAATTCCAAATCATGGCAAATCAAATTTTCTTGATCAAATTATGATGAATGCCGCAATGCTACATAAATGGAAGTTTGCAATATTTTCACCAGAACATTCAACTGTTCAACACCTTAGAAGATTATCAGAGATATTTTGTGCTAAACCATTTGATATTGGGTTCAATACCAGAATGTCTGAAAATGATTTAAAACTTGCAATTGATTGGTTGCAGGAACATTTTGTATTTATAGAAAACAAAGAGAGTGTTCCAACAATAGATTGGCTTTTGCAGAAAATGAGAGGTGCTTGCTTAAGACATGGAATCAATGGAGTTCTTATAGATCCATATAATGAAATTGATGCAAGCAGGAAAACTGGAAAAAGAGAAGACGAACATATACGAGATTTAATTTCATCATGTAAAAAATTTTGCAGGAGTCATAATATAATTATGTGGATGGTTGCTCATCCCTCAAAATTGGTAAGACAAAATGATGGATCTTATCCAGTACCATCAATGTACGATATATCTGGGTCTGCTCATTGGCATAATATGGCAGATGTTGGACTTGTTGTTCATAGATTATTTGATGAAGAAAAAACTCTTGTATGTACTAGAAAGATAAGAGAGCAAGGATACTATGGAAATATTGGAGAATGTTTCTTTAAATATGATGTTGGTAAAAAGAGATACGAGGAAATAAAAGAAGATGATTATGCTTCCCAATCACATGGCATATACCAAGATTAAACCCCTTGAAAAAAATCAAGGGGTCTAAAATAGGGGAAATATAATGATTAATTTATCTTACGGCATTAATGCAGTTTTTACAAATGTTTCTTTCCCTGCATCTACAACCTTAGCATCTAATAAATCATCTTGAGAAAGTTCATCTTTGGTTTCTTCAGCATCTTCCAAATTATCAAAAGACCAAGATAATGACCAATTCTCTCTATCTTTGTATTTTGTGTAAACTCTAAATCTTAAAATTTTTTGAGTGTAATACTCCATTTTATTTCTCCCAATTATAGAATCCGTAATATAAATTTGAATGTAATTTATCCAAAATAACATTTACTTTATCTTCATTTTTTTCTTCTAAAAGAGTTTGCTTGTTTTTCTTTAGAATTTGTAAATACTCTTGGTTCAATTCATTATAAGGATCTTTATTAAGCCTTGATTGAATTTTCTTAATTTCATCTGCCAAATAACAATATAAATATGTTGCTTTATATTTTGCAGTTATTGGAGATAAACCTTCTTTGATAAATTTATCTCGTGATCTTGTTGAACAAATCATTTTATTTTGCCTCCACAAAGTCAACATTTTCTAAAATCTCTTTTGCTTTTTGGAAAGTATTAGAAAATTTATTCATGTTGTTTATATATAAACCCCCTCTCATTCCATTTGATGATTCAAAGTATTTCTTTTCTTGTTTTGAAATTCCAATAAGAGTACCATCTTTGTATCTTCCAACATAATCAAGATAATAGTCCCATTCAAATTCTGAATGTTTTAATATTCTTTTTTCTTCTTTAATTCTTATTCTTTTAAATTGTATCATTTTAATTTTCCTTTGTTTTTGTAATTATAATAATAAAGTATCATTGCATTGACAGTATGTCAACCCTAAAATGATGTTTTTTATTGTTTTTTTAACTTTTTTTTATTATTATTTATCAAAAAGAGGATCTAATGCAGAAAATAACTGAAATATCACAAGTAAATATCAATGATTTACAACCATATGAAAGAAACTCAAGAGTCCACTCTGAAAATCAAATAGAGCAGATAAAAAATAGCATAACCCAATGGGGATGGACTATTCCAATATTAATTGACGAGAATAAGGTAGTTTTGGCAGGTCATGCTAGATTAGAAGCAGGAAAACAACTCAACATTGAACAAGTTCCCTGCATGATTGCCAAGAATTGGACAGAGCAACAAAAACAAGCATATATTATTGCTGATAATAAACTTGCAGAAAACTCTACATGGGATATGGGTTTATTTTTTACAGAGTTAAAAAAATTAAATGATGATGGTTTTGATCTAAAATTCATTGGAGTAGATAATGAAATTGATTTTAGTTTCAATGGCGAATATACTCCAAATATTGATTTTTCAGATGTAAGCCAGTCAGATATAGATAAGGCAGAAGAAAAACAAAGTCAGATAGGAAATACTGATGTTCATGTGCAAAAAATAATATGCCCTAAATGTATGCATGAGTTTGAAATAAGTGGGAATAATTGATGCGATTTATTGAAAAAACTTTATTAAATGCAGAATGGAAATTTGCTAAAACAATG
>Ga0181563_10002748_pt1 | contig 17060 bp, 13 predicted proteins | sample 011ome_25_FD_133759 | JGI IMG/M metagenome (GOLD analysis project Ga0181563, IMG submission 133759) | Coastal salt marsh microbial communities from the Groves Creek Marsh, Skidaway Island, Georgia - 011512CT metaG (megahit assembly) | ecosystem: Environmental > Aquatic > Marine > Intertidal...
GACGCGAATATTACGACAGCCTTGTGGGTGAAAACCTTGAAGTTTTAATTGAATCGTCGAAAGCATTATGTTCGTCAAGTTCTCCGGTAAGACTTCCACAGATGGAGAATAGGAAACAACCAATAATCGGCGAGAATCAACAAACCCAACCGCCTCAATCTTCCGATCAACGCGAGGAAAAGGATACTTCAAATCACTTGATCAAGTCTCGCGAAACGATTCTTCGGGGCACGAGTTGCCGCTACGCACCTGTCGAGATACTGGTTGCCTCCAAACCTGGTCATTCCGTTGATGTTGGTGAACTAGCCCAAGTGCGGATCACTGCAAGCGATGGTGAAAAGCTGGACGCAGTGGTGGTCGAGAAATAGTGGCGTTAAGAAGGAAAGCTCAGCCAAAAAAATCTCGGCAAGACATTTGAAAGAACACGCTTTCCACGTTTGCCATAGTATCCTCCACTTGCGTGCCATGAACTGCCCGCTATGGTGCTAGGGAAACGCATTCAACCTCAATTTTGGAGATGAAAACTATCATGGCTTACTCTCTGCCTTCGCTCCCATACGCACACGATGCACTCGAACCCCACGTGGACGCTAGAACCATGGAGATTCACCATGGCAAGCACCATCAGGCCTATATCACCAAAGTCAACGACGCCATTGCGGGCTCCGACCTAGAAAGTAAATCCGTCGAAGATCTCGTCAGTGATCTTGGATCTGTCCCGGAGGCGATCCGAGGAGCGGTGAGAAACAATGGTGGCGGTCACGCCAATCACTCACTTTTCTGGACGGTAATGGGACCAGGCAAAGGCGGATCGCCCAGCGGTGACTTGGCTGCAGCAATTGATAACGCATTCGGATCGCTCGATGCGATGAAAGAACAATTCTCAGCAGCAGCCGCGACACGATTCGGAAGCGGCTGGGCATGGCTTTATGTTGATGCTGGAACGCTCAAAGTCGGCAGCACTGCAAATCAAGACAGCCCGCTAATGGGTGTAGAAATCGCCGGCATCGGCGGTACCCCCGTCTTGGGACTCGATGTTTGGGAACACGCGTACTATTTGAACTACCAAAACCGCCGCCCAGACTATGTCACCGCATTTTGGAATGTAGTGGACTGGGATGCCGTCGCGGAGCGATTCGCAGCGGCGCAGTAACAGGTCAATCCTTGCGACGAGGCGGTAGTGCGTAGAGTGGGGTCATCGATAGTCGAAGTTTCTGATGGCTTCGATGCGATCCACTTCGCCCTGCACTAAGCCTGATGACTAATCATCAAACGACGCATTCAGATGATTCATCCAAGATGAGAAGTAGTAAATCTGCTTCTCATCTTTTTTTATGTTGAGACTCCATTAACGCGTCATCTTTTACATTAGCGGGTATCTGTAGCGTTACAATCAAGATTCGCTGGATTCGCAGTAATATCACCTGTGATTTCGCAAGGGTACTTTTAAACACGCTGACAAGAGGGAAACAACTTGCAACCTCAAAAAAAACCATCGACACGCCGTGATTTCTTATCGACCGCGATAGCGGTAACCAGCGCAATCGCAATTCCCAGACAGTCCAATGCGATTAGCCCCAACGATAAAATCAAACTCGCGTTTATAGGAGTTGGTGGACGCGGTGGATCTAACCTGCGAACACTCGCTTCAACTAATCAGGTGGATGTTGCAGCCATCTGTGACGTGGACTCAAGATTTCTTGACAATGCATCGGAACTTTTTCCCGCAGCAGCTAAATTTCGGGACTTTCGAAAACTTTACGATGCCGTGGGTAAAGACCTAGACGGTGTGGTCGTCAGCACAGCGGAACATACCCATGCCTACGCAACCATGCCCGCCCTGAAACTTGGAAAGCATGTCTACTGCGAAAAACCACTCGCGTACAACGTCGCAGAGACCCGGAAAATAACTCTCGCTGCAAAAGAGGCCAAAGTTGCGACCCAAATGGGAACACAGATCCACGCCGGTGCAAACTACCATCGAGTGGTGGAACTCATTCAATCGGGTGTCATTGGTGCGGTGAGTGAAGTCCATGTATGGGTCTCTCGCGCATGGGGACTGCAGTCCGAAGCCGATGCCAAAGCAAATAATGATCGCCTTTTTGTGGATCGACGCCCAAATGACGTGATGACTCCTCCCGAGTTCCTCGACTGGGACCTCTGGCTTGGCCCGGCTCCAGAACGACCATTCCACGAAGTGTATTTCCCAGGACCCAATTGGTACCGCTGGTGGGATTTTGGTAACGGCACCATGTCTGACCTAGGAAGTCATTGGAATGACCTACCGTTCTGGGCGTTAAACCTAGACGCCCCCCGTAGCGTGGAAGCTTTCGGTCCACCGGCACACCCAGAGATTGCCCCAGCTTCAATGAGCGCGGTGTACGAGTATGGCCCTCGAGGCAACCAACCTGCCGTGCAACTGACCTGGTATCAGGGATCTCATAAACCTGAACTTTGGAAAAAAGGAGTCGTTCCTCAATGGGGAAACGGTGTGCTTTTTGTGGGGTCAAAAGGCATGCTGATATCCGACTACGGAAAATACCAGCTTCTGCCCGAAGATCAGTTCGCCGGCTTTGAGGCTCCGGCGCTGCGAAACCCACCGCCCGCGGGTCATCATCAGGAATGGTTAGCAGCATGTCGCGGTGAAGGCAGCACGGGCAGCCCTTTTTCGTACGCAGGTCCGCTTACCGAAGCCAATCACTTGGGAAATGTGGCCTTTAGGGTTGGCAAGAAGATTGAGTGGGATGCAAAAAACATGCAGTGTAAGAACTGCCCCGAAGCACAGCCCTATCTCGAGCGAACGCCACGCAATGGCTGGTCTCTCGATTAGGTTGGCAGACCTTCATTTGAAGACGACAACACCTTTTTGGATCATGCGTTGATATCACTGGACATTTTCAAATGAAACCTTCCCTAAGTGGATGGTATTGATAGAAGCACTTGAGTCGCAGTTTCAAAAAAAACAAACTTTTCAAGTTTGCTTTACCTTATTTGTCAGTCTTTTACGGTCAACAAAAAAGTAACAATCAAGGAGCCATTTGCTTTTATGATTGAGGCAAAGCGAGAATCATTGCGTAGGTAAAGAAGAGACTAAAGCGTTCTCATCTTTTGGCCACGCGTATGCCGATGTTAGGCGGGACAGGCGAAAAACATCGCCGCAAAAACGCCAGCTTCTTGCTATCGGACGCTATCACCTATGGATCAAGAAATCAACGTTCTCGCGTTGGTCAAAGGGGAAGAACGTTTCATCTTCCTTTTTGACGACACGAACCGCGATGAAACCTTGCGACAACTTGCTAGGTTTGCAGCCGATCCAGAAATCGAATTCAGTTGGTATGACGCTGCAATGCTGAGCCGAAAGATTCGCGAAGCGGTTCCAACGGATGAAGACTTTCTTGCTAGCCAAGAATTTGACAGTCTCTCAATTGACGACTTTCATTAATCATGCGTCGGGCCGTCGCACAATTCCTTCGTTTTCTCGCAAATGAAAGGAATGCTTCCGATTTGACGATCAAGGCTTACAGGGAAGACCTGTTTGGATTGATCGAATGGATTGAGGCGGCACGTGACCAGACCCCTCCTCCGAACGCCCTTTCTCCGCAAGAACTCCGAGCATACCAAGCGGCTCTCCAAGAGGCGGGTTATGCGCGTTCAACGATATCGCGAAAACTCGCCTCGCTCCGAAGCTTTTATCGGTTCGCGATGAGGCAGGGAATCACGAGTGAAAACCCCGCAAAGCCGCTCCGAAATCCACGGCGGCAGCGAAAGCTCCCTCACGTTCTGACCAACGACGAAATTGGAAAATTACTGCTCGCTCCCTCGCACAACAGTGAAGCAGGACTCCGTGATCGCGCAATCCTTGAGACAATGTATTCATCTGGACTCCGAGTCAGTGAACTTGTCGCACTGAGGGATGGAGATCTAGATTTCGAGCAAAACCTGGTGAGAGTTCGTGGAAAAGGTCGGAAGGAGCGAATGAGTCCACTTGGATCCTATGCAATCAAAGCCATCAAAAAGTATTCTCGATATCGAAACCGCGATGTCAAAACGGAATCGCTTGGAGAACAAGCACCTGTGTTTGTGAATCGCTTTGGTAAAAGCCTGACAACTCGAAGCGTTGGGCGGATGCTCGAAAAATACATCAAAGAAACTGGACTCGATTCGCGAACCAGCCCGCATACGCTTCGGCACTCGTTCGCCACACACCTACTCGATCGGGGTGCTGATATTAGAAGTGTGCAGGAACTGCTTGGGCATCAAAGCCTTGCGACGACCCAAATCTACACTCACGTTAGCGCTGCAAACCTTCGACAAGTCTATGAACAGGCTCATCCGAGAGCAGGAAATACTTAGTTAGCAATCGAAAGACTAGTTCCTTATCGCATCTTCTGTTTGCAGCAACGGAATCACAATGCCTTCCACCTAGCGATACCAATCTCGCAACACTTGCGGCTTAATGCCAAAACGAAACGCCAACTGCAAGCACCAATTCTGTAACGTCTGCAATATCGCACCGCGTTTCCGCCACCGTCGACAATTGACGGTTAATGGCCCCACCAGCAGTTTTGGCTTGGCACGACGTCGCATCTTGAGCGCAAACGCAACATCCTCCATCAGAGGAATCTCTTCAAAGCCTCCCTGCCGTTCAAACTCTTCCCGAAGCACGAAAACGGCTTGGTCCCCAAACGGCACTCTGCGCAGAGAAACACGTAATGCGTTTCCGATTTCAATCAATCGAAAAATGAACTGATCGGAATCGATACGTTGCCTGAAGGCACCCCAAACGACATCCTTTGCATCACCTATTTGCTGCAAGCAACCCTTTGCAAGGCGGTTATCGGCGTGCAAAAAAAGGATCACCTCATGTAACGGGTTTACTAATGCTGCACCAGCATTCAGCTGCACACCACGGCCGGGCAGCGAATGCACGATCTTAGTAGCGCCACTCTTTGTTGCCTCGAGAACTGTTGTATCGCGACTACCGCCATCTACCACAATCACTTCGCCCGCTCCGGCTTCCCACGCAGATTGGATCGCCAACCCAATCTCAGTCTCTTCATTTAGCGTTGGAATGACCACAGAGATTTTGACATTCCTCATTGTATGCCGGTTTCCCGAAGACGAACGTAGGCAAACGGACCAAGTAAAATGAGCGGCATCCAAGCGGCCATCATGGGTGAAAGCAAGTAACCACTGCCCCCCATCGCACCAGAAGCTGTTTTAATCGCAAAAAACACCAACACGGTAACGGACACGGCAGCAATCATCACGAATAGATTGCGTTCATTGCGATTCAAAATCATTGGAAGACCCAACAGGATCAAAATGTAATCAAGCGGCAAACGCACCAGACGTTCATGCAACAAAACTCGCAAAGCCATGCTACTGTGTACCGAGGGATTTCTTACATGGCTTACTAATTCTAAAATCGACGCCATGCGAATCGCCGATTGCTTGGTTTGAAGAAAATCTGGATGGAGAGTCGTGGCAAAAAAACACTGCCCAGGATTAAGCCATGCCTGATCTCTCCCGGTAAGCAAGATGTACCGTCCCTTAAAACCAACTGACTTAAGCTCCTCTACTTGTTCGGGACGCTGGACTCCCTCGATCAAATATCCACTGCCATGCTCTAGACTTGAGTCGTACCAAGTTGCAGTTTCCCCAACCAGTACCTCACCAAATTCAGAGTAGTCACCATCCAAACGAAAATTTGGATCGAGTATTGTTTGAGACTGAGCACGCAGAGCACGACCATCGATCAAAATACGATTCACCGTGTCGTACTGTGCGCGAATCGGCTGCTCATATTCACCTGAAAGATCCTTTGCCTTTAGCAGTAATACGTCGCGATATTGCGGCAACAAGAATTCACGGTTCAGCAGCTGCAAAACGAGCAGTAAAAACGAGGCGATAAGAATCGGCCGAAAAATTCGTCCGTGAGATACGCCCGCTGATAACATCGCGGTCAACTCGCGAGTCCCACGAAGCCAACCAATGGTGAACAAAAACGACATGAGGGCGATGATTGCCCCCGTCCAATCGAACAGTAAAAGAAGGTAGGGTCCGTAGTAGCGACCCATCACCACAATCAAACCACCGTCTTTTTCAGCTTGACGAAGTAGATCCTCCATACTCGTAAATGCATGAAAGACGACGAAAATCCCAGCCAGCGAACAGAAACAAATGATCACTGTGCGAAGAAAAAGCGTCAGAACGTAACGGTCGATTTTCGTCACTCGGTGATTTTTCCTCTGGTCATGATGACTGATGAATTGCCGCGCACTTTTGAAAGCCGAGTTGAGATTCGCGAATATCACGACAATCAGCAAGACAACAAAACTGACAAGACGGGGAATATCGGCAATTTGACAGATTCAAATCAAGACCGCTGTGGGATGCGACCCGACTACCAACTCGACTTGATCAAAATAAGGTAGGCCGTTCGAATGACTAAATCGCACTGGCTTAGATTAAAACGTCCTAAGTGCAACTTGGGTAAACCACCTGTTTTTCCGTCGCATTCGACTTGAAAGTCTATTTTTCCATGGTGAAACTTCCGCAGATCAACATTCACGCTTCTCTGATCCTTGGTGTATTTGCTAGCACGTTAGCATTATTCCCAGCCTGCGACAGAACTCAGGAACAAGCTAAATCGAGTGCTGGATCAGAAGAGACGGTGTACGGATCAAACCAATCCGTAGCAAACCTACGGGGCAACGCTACTCTTCAACAACTTGCTGAGCAAAAGTCAGGCCTTGGAGACGCTGGTCAGAATGACGCAAGTGCTTTAGATGCGTCAGATGCCGAAATCCTCTCAAAGCCTAGTGCCGATGCGGTCGACTCGTCCCAAGGAGACCGTTCCGCGAGCGAAGATAAACCGCCGAACTCGACCGTTCGAGAAATCAAACCAGTCAGTCGCGCTGCCAATCTCAGCGAAAACTGGTCGCCACAAAAGCTAATCGATTTTCTTGCAATTACTGATCGCGACATGCAGGACATCTGGGGACGGATGCAACAAATTCAAGGGGGGCGGGAAGAACTGATGCGAGTGGCGAAGCTGAAGCTCAAAGCGTCGGAGCAACTGCGGAAACACCAAGAAGCGACTCCATCCCAACAGGCACTGGGAGCTCGGGGAGAACTTCAGGCATTGTCGCACCTTGCATCGTTCAACGATGTAAACGCATCTAAGAAACTCAAAGATATTGCGTTAGCCAATCTAAGCTCCACCGATACAAGCATTGTGTCCGACAGCAGATTAGTTTTGATTGGATTCGCACTCGAAGGCCTCAGGCAAGGAAAAGAACAATCAAAATCCGAACTCATGAACTACTTGCTGAATATTTCAAAAGAGATAGCGGCTAACGATGTTCCCACGCTAATGGTTTTAGGACAAGCAAGGGACACCCTTGCAGCTTATGGGGAACGGGAACTTGCCAATCAAGTCCGCAATAAAATCCTCGAACTATATCAGGACTCATCGAACCCAGACCTGCGTACCGCAGCAAACGACCTGGCAAACCATGTTTACTACGACGAGATCGAGACACTTTTGGATGCCGCACGCAACGGATCTTTGATTGATCTGAATCAGTGGGAAGCAGCCGTGAACAAGCTCATCCAACAGGCAGGCGATATGAGTTGCGTGCAGTACCTGGCCAGTGCCGCATTGCAACTTGAGGGACTGAACCAAAATAAGGCAGTGGCGTTAACGTTTCGTCTTCTTCAATCTTCATTCAAAGATCCAAAGGCTGAAACAACGCAAGAAATCGAAATCGCCTTAAAGGCCTACACATCCCGTCAAAATATCATCGGAGAAACATTTTCGTTTAACCTACCTGTGGTCAAACAAGAACCACTCAAGAAAGGTGAGTATGAGGGAAAAGTGATCATCGTCCCATTTTGGACAGTCATGCTTCCTGAATCCCTGCAACTGATGAAAATGCTGGAATCGATTCGAGATAAACAAGGCGACCAAGTCGCAATTTTAGGAATCAACCTCGATAGTGATGAAGAATTACTCCACGAGTTCCTCCAGCAAAACCAGCTCCCTTTTCAAAATCTCCATGCAAAACCATCGGTATCAAACGATGGCGTAAATGATATGGCGATTAAATTCGGAATCACATCGATGCCATTTCTTGCGATTATTGATCAAAACCAGAAAGTTGCTGCGATCAACTTTACCGGCCAAGGAGTAGAAGACATCGTTGTGCGATTGATACAACAAAAAAACACACCCAAAAATAGTGAGCGGGAACTGATTCAGTAACACGCTCTACAATCAATTGCTGCTCAATCCATAGCGTCTATCCTCATGACCGCTTATCTCGACCGGATAAAGCTTAACCAATCTTCAAGCCTCACCGGGCTGATTCCAGAGGAACGATCGTGTTGACAAACGACGCCACGTACCGCATAGCAGTCGGGACGAACTCCCTTAGAATCCAATCGTTTGACTTGTGATTTAGTAATTGATCCGGCAATCGCAAACCACATTTTCTGGTCACTTGTTAGTTGTCGTAATTCAGCCAGCGACTCGGTAGTCAAAAAGTCCAGGGACGTTCGACCGTCCTTGGTGTAGGTATCAACGAGACACCTTTTGAATCCATGCTTTGCGGCAAGTTGAAAAACTTGTTGAGGGTGAAGCGAATTGGCCAATTGCCAGTCAGCATAAGCAACCGCAACCAACTCAATTTGCTCGTGAAGCCTTGCTCTCACCTCGCTCCATAAATGAACGAGTTTGTTCGGGGATGCGCACTCAGATGGCCCAGCTTTTGCAAATCGAAACACACGGGGCAGCAACGCAGCAACTTGCAAAGCCTGCAATCCCTCACCCAAAGCAGCGGAAAGAAGCGGGGAGCGACTCGGTGACGGCATGGGGTTGCCTTCCGTCCACTTTGAATACTGCTCAGCCACTGCCACCCAAATCGCCGGTGTCGTTGGTGCCAAGGGTCCTAGGTTTGGATCTTTTAAATCAACAATCTCAACCTCTGACCGGATCACCGAATCGAACTCACTGAGACTTTGTACGCTAATTAAACAATCCACGCTGCCATGACTCTCTAACGACTCAAATAATGCCCGGTGGGCGAAATAGAATTTTTTTATTGAACGCTCAACAACTGGAACAAAGACAACGGATTATAAAGATTTGTGTTTCACAAAAATGGCATCTACCGGCTCGTGCCGGAAGATAGGTAAAAAGTTAGCGAGAGCGTAGGATTAAACGATGAAAAAAAACTGGCGATGAAATTGCGGGTATAGGTCGGTAAACGGTTGGCTGAAAATAGCTAGTCAAGGTAGATTAAGGGTGACAAAGAGTTCCTTTCTTTCTGCCCCGCGCTAGGTTAACGTTGCAATACGAGTCCATCAATACAGCAGATGAATTGCAAGAATTTTGCAATTCCCTATCCGACGAACCGGTAATCGCATTCGATACCGAATTTGTATCGGACGACACCTATCGACCGCAGCTATGCCTCATTCAGGTTGCCACGCCCAAGACTCTGGCAATCATTGATCCGCTAAGCGTTGAAAACACCATTCCATTTTGGGATTTGCTCGCATCCTCGGGCAGAACCGTGGTCGCGCACGCGGCGAGAGAGGAATCGCGATTCTGCTATCGCTTTAGCGGCAAACCAATTGAAGGTCTTTTTGACACGCAATTGGCTGCTGGATTTGTAGGAATGGAATATCCAGCCTCACTCGCCACACTCGTTCAAAAGCTGGTGAATAAGGTCCTACCCAAAGGGGAAACCCGAACCGATTGGTCGAGACGACCGCTCTCTAAAGCTCAAATTGAGTATGCACTTCATGACGTAATCGATCTAATTGAGATGTATCAGCAACTCGATAGCGAAGTGATTAAGCTAGATCGAAGATCGTGGCTTGATGAGGAGAGCGACCGACTACAGCAGAAAGTCATTGATGGCGAAACCAAAGAAAATTGGCGCCGAGTCAGTGGAGCCTCAGGAATGAAGCCGCGGCAACTCGAAATCATTCGCCACCTTTGGCGATGGCGAGAGCAAGAGGCGAAAAAACGCGACCGTTTACCGAAGAGGATTTTACGAGATGACCTAATGGTAGAACTAGCGCGTCGCGGCATCACCGACCAACGTAAAATCAAGGATATCCGCGGTATGGAACGCCGGAGTCTCGCTGACCACTACGAAGCCATCTCCTCGGCGATTCAAGCTGGGCTAAATACTCCAGAACACGAATTACCTCGAAGACCTCGAGGAATGCGCCGAGTCGTCTCACCAATGCTGAGCCAATTTCTTTCTACTTCCATCGCATGCATTAGTCGGCAACAGAAACTGGCGCCGCCGATCGTCGGTAACGCGGATGACGTTCGTGAACTTTTGGGTTACGAACTGGACCGAAGGGAAAACGATTCCCTACCCGCGCTGCTCAATGGTTGGAGAGGTGAAATTGTCGGCAAAGCATTTCGCAAGATCCTTGCCGGTGAACTTGCGATTCGAGTGGCGGATGTTCGCGAAACTCAGCCTTTAGAGTTCATCGACGCCTGATCGATTCTCAACAAATTAACGCTTTAAAACCGGTCAGTTCATTTCACTGAATCGACCCGCAATTTTCAGAAGGCAGGTCTTTCTAAATGAAAACCTCCCACGATGAATTGCAAAACAGATCCACCGGGGAGATTTGTCGATTCTCAGCAAGCTCGCATCACGAGTTGCGATTCCTCGTCTAGCGACGCAATCGCTCGGAACTCCGACGACTGACACGTTCGCCCTCTGGACTCATGTAATGCGTTGCTTCCTCAGCAACCAAAACCGTATCGCCCGATCGAATTTCTGCACGGAATCGGTGATGACCTGGACGATCGGCTTGAGCGATCACTTTAACTCGGATCTCTTCTCCAGCACCAATTTTTGGAATGGCATCAAACAATACCTGACCGGTCATCACCTCACCACTTTGTCCTTCGATTCGATGAGGCTCAACACCATGACTGAACTGAGCAATCGCACGAACATCGGTTGCCTCTTTGCTTCCTCGGTTTCGGATGATGATTTCATAAGGGACATCCGTTCCAATCGGAGCAGGTGCAACGGGGTCACTGACGGTAAGAACCAAGTCAGCAATTGACTCCACTCGTGTCGCGATGGAAACCGCTGCGGCACCGGCGGCAGTACCGCGGCAATCAAAAGTAAAGAGGTGTTCGCCGGTTCTATCCATGTTGCATTGGAACTGATAAGTTCGAACTGCTCCGGGTGGCAATTGCTCCAAATCCCAACGCAAAAGTTGGTCTTCTTGTTCCGCACCCTCAATCCCCCCAAGGTAATTCACTCCCGAGGGCAGTCTTAGACTTGCTTGAATTTGATCGCTGGAGGCGTTTCCGTGGTTCTGAAGCTGCAAGCTGTAAAGACCCTCAGTGTTTTGGTATTTCACTTGTGGGCCAGTAAGAACTGCCTCAAGTTTCGCCGCAGCGACGCTAATTGTCTTTTCAGCTTCCGCTCGCAATGCCAAATCGCCCGCTGCAAGACCGTGAATTTTTAGATCGCCATGATCTTTTGCAGTCAACTCAATATCAAACTGAGCTTCCTTACCGGGTGGAATATCACCGATTCTCTGTGTTTGAGGCGTAGCCGAGTTCGGAGACAAAGTGAACGACACGTTTGACGCCGTTCCATTACCCGGATTAAGCACGCGTACTTTGTAGGTTTGCGACTCGCCGAACACAACTTCGTCTGGTCCCTCGATAGTGAGGTTTAGTCGTGGCTCGCGAACTTGCACTTGGGCAACGCTCTTTTGCGGAAGCAGTGTCCAATCGATATCGAGATCATAAGTACCACTGCGTGATGCAACGAGTTTTAGCTTCATCGTTTCCGAAGCACCCGCGGGTAATCTGCCGATTTCCCATATCAAACGCTCTGCACTACCTTCTTTGACATTCCCTATCTCACCTCGACTGGCAACTTGCCCACGTAGGTCTGCCCATTCAGGAAGCATGGCTCGAATGAGCACCCCATCTGCATCAATCTGACCGCGATTTTCAACAACAATTGCGTATTCAGCATCTTGTCGAATCATGATCGAATCGGGACCTTTCGTGGTGACTCGAATGCCTGGTAACTCCGAAGTGGTTCCTGTCTCTTTGCCGGCATTGCCAGCTTGGCCTCGCATTTGATTTGTCGAATCATCAGCGGAAGGGTCTACACCAAAGTCAGGGGTCTTGGGTGGCGAGAGTTGCATTGACTCTGATTCACTCGAACCCGCCAAACCACTGGCAATATCAACAGACTGTCCACGAAGATCGTTCGAGCTAGAAATGGGTTCGCTTGGTAAGCGATCAGCAGCGACAGATGTTCGCGGCATCGCAGGACTCCCCACCGCAGCCTCAGATGCCTCTTGGTTTGCAACCACTTCGGCGGATTCCTGATCACTTACATTGTCTTCGCCAGAACTCTTGGTTTCTGCACTTTCCGTTTCCTGCTCACTCGCCTCAGCCTCCGTTCGGATTGAGACAGCAGTTACCGATAGTTTTCTACTATCCTCCTTGGGTGACGCTACTTCTGACTTTTCAACGCTACCATTTTCATCTGATAAATCTTCCGACGAAACGGTCGCTGGTGGCAGCGGCTGCAAATCATCGGCCCCGCGCTCGGCAGCTTCATTAACTGTCACGGGTGTGTGCGGGGTGGAAGTGTCACTCTGTGTTGCCAGTGGCTTACGTGTCACCTTTGGCACAAGATCAACGACTCGCTCAAGTGATTTCTGAGCTTCTGATCTCGCGGCTTCAGGGGATCCAATCGATGCCGAGTTGCTGGAATTCGTTAGAGACGCAGCGGTACGCCGTGAACTACGACGACTGCTAGTTTCAATTGATTCCAATTCAGAGGATTGCGAAACTGCGATCGTGGGTCGACTTGGAACGGTAGGCTGAGTAGCTGGCGTAGGATTAGAGGTTGGTGGTGCTGGCAATGTGATTTCCGAAACCGCCTGACGAGGCTGAGGAGAATCCAACGAGTCTCGCATCGGTATAGCTATAGCACTTGGATCTGGGTCACTGAGTGGCACAGAAGTTTGGCGTTCATTCACTTGATTGGGTGAGTGATAGGGAATACCACTCCAATCCGCTTTGGACTGCTGAGTCGTTGCCTGCGTTGAAACGGGCTGAACAGAAGAGCTGGATATATCAGACCACATCGAAGGTGGCATTGGCACCTTCGAATTTGATGCTGGCGTTTTTATTGGATTTGCAGGAGGTGCAGATTCAGATGTGCTACCGACCCCGAAAACTGAACCAAGTAACCCGCCAGAAGCGGAAGAACCAGAGCTTGAAGTCCCCGAGTTCATTGCCCCCGTAAAAACTTGTAAAAGTCCTGACTTTGCCGCCCGGGGCGTCTCATTTGCCGCAACTTGCAAGATTTTTGCGGCAGTGTCGCCCCGCATAGTCGCCTGTTGCAGGCCCGATTGCTGAGCATTTATCAAGCTAGTTGTCAGGCAAAGCACAGGAAAAGCGATGGTTTTCGAAGCAAAACACAGGGTGCGTCTGACGCGGTCCATGCGTATCTCTCGTGTAAAAGTATCGAGGTAAAACATCCTATCGTGGTATCGGCTGAGTAAACACAACGCATTGAATCAAATTTTCCGATTGTGCGGCTTGCACCAAAAATAACAGCGGTACCATTTTCAGAACGAAGGGATTTACGAGCAAAAAACGTTTATCAAACAGTGTGAAATCCGACTTAACTTCTTAATTTCAAAATTCCTAATCAATGTTTTCCTCAACCAAGAGGTATTGCTATCTATTCATGAGAAGACAGTGGCTAGAATTGGCGACGCGTTTCATTTCTAACTTGAAGCTAGAGGGATTGGATGAGTCGTCGGGAAAAGATTGAAGCAATGCTAGCTGAAGACCCAAGTGATACCTTTCTCCGGTACAGCTTGGCGATGGAACATCGCAGTGAAGGCAATTCATTGCAAAGTTTAGAAATTCTGGATGCGTTGGTGAACGAATCGCCCGCTTGTGTACCGGCATTCTTCATGGCGGCGCAGCAACTATCGGATCAAGGACGGATTGAGGATGCTCGTGATTACCTGAGAAGAGGAATAGACGAAGCTAGAAATCAAGGTGATGCCCATGCCGCCGCCGAAATGAGCGAACTGCTTTCTTCACTTGGTGAATTCGGAGAAATTTAGCCTCGAGCGCACTCCCAGGCAGAGAATAAAAAACGTCGCCTTCGGGTGGTACACGAGAAACTGGCTAACGATGTCTCGAATCAACGCTTGGGAAACAAAGGTAAACCAACGACGGCGAAAGCGATCACAAGACGATCAATCTTTGAGACATCGCTTTTTTGATATTATTTGGTGAATGATCTCATTTTTGATCAATCAGACGCGATCCTCGAGAACCCAAAAACTCATTCTGTTGAACAATGCGATATGCTTCCTGAGTTAGGCAAGTGAGTACCGAACAAACCACCGCCATCGTCCTGAGGACGGTGGAATTTAGCGAAACGAGCCTGATTGTCACCCTTCTTACCAAAGATTTAGGGCAGGTTTCCGCGATTGCAAAAGGAGCACGTCGGCCCAAGGGCCCATTTGAAGGCTCGCTGGACCTGCTCGCTGTCTGTCGTGTGGTCATCATTCGAAAAAATAACGACAGTCTCGACATCCTTACCGAAGCAAAACTCCATCGCCGATTCCGCGGAGCAGATCGATCGCTGGAGAGATTATACGGTGGTTACTATGTCGCCGAGATGCTGCGTCTGCTATTAGATGACCATGCGGATCATCCTGATGTTTATGACCTGACCATTAAAGTGCTTCAGCAACTTGACGGAACCGGTCCCGTGGCGTCTTCGCTAGCATTCTTTGACCTGCAAATTCTAAGAATGCTCGGACACGCTCCGAGCACGGAATCGTGTATCGATTGTGGAACAAGCTTGAGCCTTGAAGCTCGAATACCGTTTGCGATTGAAGGTGGAGGAATTGTTTGCCGGTCTTGTCGTTCAAGACAACGATCGATCGTGATGGTTCGAGCTGAAACTATGAGGCTGATCAACGTAATCCAGAATCCAAACTTAGATGCCCCTATTCCTATTTCGAATAACCACTACGGTGAATTGAGAAGCGTGCTCAATCGCTACATTCAAAACGTGCTAGGAAGACTCCCAAGGATGCAAGCCTTCCTTCCCATGATTGCCAAAAACGAATTCATCGCATGATGCGAGGACAAACACGGATGTTTATTGATACTAACCGATCGATTAACCGCATCTGCCAATCTAGGTCGGTGTCGACAGTGCTTCGGATGGCGGTGATCGCGGGATCGATTGGGAATGCAGGGTGTACAACTTTCGCGAGCCCGAATCCACTTTTATCAGATTCGGCCACCGGAATCACCCTAAGTGACCAGGGTGGTAGCACTTCAAATGAAGTAATTTCAGCGCGGTCAACTGAAACCGCGGAAAATCGTATCGAACCGATCGAGCAGGTAATGCAGGTCAGCAGCGAACAGCCAAATGAAACACCAAATCCGCTCACGTTGACAGAAAAGAGTCAGCATTTTTTCAATCGACTCTCTGGAAAACAGCAAGAAAATTCGGAGCAGGCACAGCAATGGTACCAAAGAGCTAATCGAGATTTTGAGATTGCGGCAAAGCAACCAAGAGAGCAAGCGAAAGTAACATTTGAAGGAGCGGCCGAACTCTTTGAATACGCGGGAAAGCTATCTGTTGGATCGGCGCTCCAACAAGATGCGATGTTCATGCAGGGAGAAAGCCTCTTCTTTGCAGACCGCTTGGTAGCAGCATCCGATGTGTATGAAAGATTGCAGAAGGATTTTCCTCGGAACCGTCATATCGACAAAGTTGCAGCGAGATTATTTTCCATTAGCCAATACTGGATTGAAGTCGCCAAGGTGAAGGAAGGCAACTGGAGTTCGGTCAACTTAACCGATCCGAAATACCCTAGGCTTGATGTTGATGGGCACGCGATTCGCGTACTTGATCAAATAAGATTTGATGATCCAACGGGTCGCCTTGCCGATGACGCGACTCTAGCTGCCGCAGTGGAATATGTCCGACAAGGTAAATTCCAAGAAGCCGACGAATTCCTGCTGGACTTGCGCGAAACCTTTTCCGACAGCGAGCACCTTTTCATTGCTCATATGCTTGGAATCACAGTGAAATTACAAACGTACCGTGGCCCCAAGTACAGCGGACTAGCCCTAGAAGAAGCAGAGAAACTGGTTGAACAGACCCGACAAAGATTCCCTGACAAGCTCGCATCGACTGAAGACGACTTCGGCCAACGGCTTGAGCAATCGGCAGCCAAGATTGCCTTTCTTCAAGCGGAGCGGTTGAGATATCGAGCCGAGTACCGCGAAAAACGAAAAGAATTCGGCGCAGCAAGATACTACTACAACCAGTTACTAACCAAATACCCGGAAACCCCTCACGCTGACAACGCACGCGAACGCCTGGAAGCAACCGACAAGAAACCTCGAAAACCAGCACAGCGACTCTCGTGGCTGACGACGATCTTCCCCGACTCGACGGCGCACGAAGCGCCTCTAGAACTTAATCGCCCAGCAGAAGGCGGTTCAGAATCCGGTAAAACTTTACTTCGTTGAGTCTAGCAAAATTATCCCGTCGCTAAGACGAACCAAGTCCATGTATCAACCATCGCCACGACCGAAATCGTCTCGAGACAACGCGATCAAGCAACTTGCCATCTTGTTGCTGCTAGCGTTACCGGGATGTGCATCGTATCAATTTGGCGCAGCGTCGATGTTTCAACCTGGTATCCGAACGGTTCACGTCCCCATTGTTAAAAACGAAACCTTTCGGCATGACCTTGGAGTTCGTCTCAGCGAAGCAATCGTCAAAGAGATTGATCGCAGAACTCCCTATAAAGTTACCGGTAATCCAAACGCTGATAGCGTCTTAACGGTCACGGTGACGCACGAAACAAAAAGAGTCTTATCAGAAACCAATGACGATGACCCACGAGCTTTGGATGCGATTATCACAGCCACTGCGAAGTGGACGTCACGCAGTGGTGAACAGCTAATGCTAAACAATATC
>Ga0181563_10002757_pt1 | contig 17046 bp, 11 predicted proteins | sample 011ome_25_FD_133759 | JGI IMG/M metagenome (GOLD analysis project Ga0181563, IMG submission 133759) | Coastal salt marsh microbial communities from the Groves Creek Marsh, Skidaway Island, Georgia - 011512CT metaG (megahit assembly) | ecosystem: Environmental > Aquatic > Marine > Intertidal...
AGATGTCGACGGTGGGGATCGGGAGGAGAGGCCCATAGTCGTCACCGGACCGGACCGACAATTCGCGCTCACTCCAGAGAGCGAGTCCGTAGTAGCCGAACTCGATCACATCGCCCGTCTGCACCGCCCGCTGCAGGGCGAGGCAGCGGTTCCCCTTGGTTCCCGGCTTGGTCTCGTAAGGATGGAAAAGCGGAAGATCGACGCGCTCGAATCCGTCGGCAGCCAGCTCGTCGGCTTGGTTGAAACGGTCCTTTTCGGGCGTAAGCACGACGACATAGCCCGGACGGAAGACCTCGAACCTGGTCTGCTTCATCGGAGCGCGGTAGAGCACGAGGTGCTCGTCGAGCGCGTCCGGCCATTCCGTGAGCCGGTAGTTCCGGTCGGTCCAGCCGAGCACGCCCGGCTGGCGCGCCACGACCTCGCCCTCATCACGCGGCACGAGGGGGTGTGGATCGGTCAGGGTGATGGGTTCTCGTGGCTCTATCCACCAGTGGAGGACATTCGTGCGGTTTCCCCGGTAGGCGTGAGAGGCCTGGACGAGAAGCCGGTTCGGTTTCTGCGGGTCAACGGCCCCGACGACGAGGCTGTTCGAGTAGGCCCCGGCCCCAGCCTCCCTTCTTCGGAGGATGAGGCCGTCGTCCCATTGCAGGCCATCAGGAGACCGGTAGATGACGAAATGCCCGCCCCGGGCGCGGCCATGCATGAACCAGGTCCCGTCCATCTCGATGAGCTGTGGGTTGCGAACCGCTTTGGCAAACTCGACCGTGCACGGGTCCGACCAAGTGAGCCCGCCGTCGCTGCTGGTGTAGGCTTCCAACGGACCATACTCATCGTCTTTCAGATTCATGAGGTAGGCGATCAAATCGCCGGAACGCAGGACGCCCAGGGTCCCGTAGCCGCGCCGCAGGGTTTCAAAGGGCAACACGCAGCGTTTCTCGAAGGTGCGCCCGCCGTCCACGCTGGCGTAGAGCAGGTAACAGTGTTCGGGCGAGGTGCCGCGCCAGTCCTCGGCGCAATCGTTGGCGAACTGCAGCACGAAGATCTCCTCGCCGTGCACGATGGCGTCGTAGACGCGGCCCGGTTCGTCACCGAGCGGTTGCGGCGCGGACCAGGTTTTCCCGTCGTCCTCGCTGCGGGCGAAGGTGGGAACGAATTGCGGTTTCCAACGGGGCGTCTCCGAGTTGTCGATGTTGAGATAGAAAAGCACGAGGTGGCCCTCGGCGGTGCGAACCGCCTTCTCGCACAGGGCGGCTCGATCTCCACCGCTCTCGTCGTAAACCTCCCTGCTGTGCGGGTGCGGCTCGGGCGCGCTCCAGGTTTGCCCGCCGTCGGTGGAACGCCTGACCTCCATCCAGCCGACACCGGAATGGCCCTCGTCGTCCTCCGAACAATCCGGGTAGAAGGCCAGGATCGATCCGTCGTCAGTCTCGACGAGAGCGTGACCGAGATGCCCGCTCCGGCTCTCGGGTTCGTGATTCACGAAGAGGATGCCCTCGTTTGGCGGTTCCGACGGGGTGACGGAGAAATCCGTGAGGACATTGCCAGGGACGATCTCGGGCTTTGCAGTCGGCATCTGCGCGCCCGTCTCCTTCCGCCATTTCGCCAGCTCACCACGCATTCGTTGGACGCGTTCGGGATGCTCGCCGGCCAGGTCCTTCGTTTCGCCGGGGTCGGCCCCGAGGTCGTAGAGTTCGGCCCGACCGTCCTCGAAAAACTCGAGCAGTTTCCACCGGCCCTCGCGCAGGGCACCGGCGGGCTCGAAGACGTCCCGTTTCGAATGAGGACGGAACCAGTGAGGATAGTGCCAGGCGATGGCATCGCGCGCATTCGTGGCGGGGTCTTCCAGCACCGACCGAAAACTGACGCCGTCGGCGTGCTGGGACGGGCGCGGCGGCAGGTCGGCGAGGTCGAGAAGCGTCGGGTAGAAATCGGCGCTGTGAACGAGAGCACCGGTTTCGCTGCCGGGAGGCACCCGGCCCGGCCAGCGCACGATCAGGGGGACTCGGATCCCGCCCTCGTGGAGATGCCCTTTCAATCCCCGGAGTTGATTCGCGCGGGGACTCGCCGCGCCGTTGTCGCTGTAGAAAATGAAGATGGTGTTCCCGGCGATCCCGACCTCCCGGAGCTTCGCATCGAGCGCCCCGACGGCGTCATCGACGTGGCTGATCATGGCGGCCAGCTTCGGGTTCGGCGCGTCGGCAAACTGCGCGATCCGCTCCGCTTCCGCATCGATGGGTGAATGGATCGCATTGAGCGAGAGGTAGAGAAAGAACGGCTGCTCTTCGTCGGTCGAGGCGCACTCGTCGATGAAATCCAGGGCGGCCTCCGTCTTAGTCACGGTCATGAAGGTCTCTCCGTCGAAGGTGGAATGACCGTTCTCGGTGACGTGCCGGACGAAGTCGAACCCGTGCTGTTCCGGCGAGGTCGCACCGAGGTGCCACTTGCCAATGAAGCCGGTGCGATACCCGCCATCGGAGAGCGCTTCGGCGAGCGTGACTTCCTCGAGCTTCAAGCCGGGATGGGGCATGTCGGGCTGAACGAGCCGGCTGCGCTCCGGGAAGGGGTAACCCTGGCCTTTCGGATTGGCTACCGACCCACCCAACTTCCCGGAAATGAAATCGGTGATCCCGAGACGCGCCGGCGCCTTCCCCGTCAGGAGGCTGGCGCGAGTCGGCGAACAGGTGGGCGCGGCGTAGGCATCGGTGAAGCGCATGCCATCCGCCGCGAGTTGATCGAGATGGGGCGTCTCGTAGTAGGTCGAGCCGTAGGGCGTCGAGTCCATCCACCCCATGTCGTCGGCGAGGATGACGATGATGTTGGGTTTATCGGCGGCGGTCAGCAACGGCCCCGACACAAACCCTACCACCGAGAAGATGAAAATGACGATTCGTTGCATCGTTTCGTGATGTTTGAGAGCTCTCATCGGGATTTCTGCAGCAGCTCATTCAGCCGAGAGCGCATTTCCTCGAGCTGGCCTTGGTGTTCCGAATCCTTGATCAGATTCTTCAATTCCTTCGGATCTTCCGCGAGGTGGTAGAGTTCATCGAGATCTTCGGTATCGCGGTAGTGAATGTATTTCCATTCCTCTGTCCGGACCGCTTGCCAGGAAGGGATGCGGGGCGCGACTTTCTCGTGAAAATACTCGGCCAGAAACGCTTCACGCCATGGCACTTCCCTGTTTTGCAATAGAGGCACAAAGGACTCTCCATGCATGGGCACGATCGACTCCACGCCCGCGAGTTCCAGCAACGTCGGTGCGACATCGATGCTCAAAACCAGCTCATCGCGAACGTTGCCGGGCTCAATCACATCGGGATAACGAATGAGAAACGGCACTCGCAACGATTCCTCGTAGCCCAATCGCTTGTCGTTGAAGCGACCGTGCTCGCCCATAAGGAAGCCGTTGTCGCTGGTATAGATGAAGATAGTGTTGTCGAGTTGTCCGGTGCTTTCCAGCGCATCGAACAGTTGCCCGACGCCTTCATCCACCGACGCCAGGCAACGGAGCTGATCACGCACCACGGAGGGAGCATCGCGGCCGCGGCCACGCCTCGGTTCGGCTGGTTCGGGGCCGACGCCTTCGAGTTCAGTCCAGTTGACTCGGGTCACCTTTCGGGTCATTACGGGCTTCCCGGCGAGGTCCTCTTCATCGCGAGGCGGAACCTCGAATTCGTAGTCGGAGTAGAGATCTTCGTGGCGTTTGGCCGGTAGAAAAGGCCCGTGAACCGCCTTGTGCGCGAGATAGAGACAGAACGGTTTCTCGTGTCCCTGTTTCACGAACTCCACCGCCCGTTCGTTGAGGTAATCGGTCATGTTGCCGCGCAACTGCCGCCGGGTTCCGTTGTCGTTGACCACCCCGTCGATGTAGATGCCCTGGCCCTTGAAGCTGATCCACGAATCAAAACCGGGTCGGCGCGAGTCATCAAGGCCCATGTGCCACTTGCCGACGAATGCCGTTTCATAGCCGTTCTCGCGAAGCTGACGCGGAAAGGTCATCAGGGTGTGGCTGATGATGTCGAGGCCCAGCTTGTCGTTGTTGGTAACCAGATGTTTGTGCGGATACAGGCCGGTTAGAAAACTGGCCCGGCTCGGGGAACACAGCGGCGTGCAGACGAAGAAATGGTTGAACGCCGCACCCTCGCGGGCAATACGGTCGATGTGCGGTGTCTGCAAGACCGGATGCCCGTTGTAGCCAAGCTGATCCCAGCGCTGGTCGTCGGTGATGACGAAAACGATGTTTGGTGGCGTGTCTTTTGCCGGTAGCCCATTCGGTCCCATGCAGAACATACTTGCGATGAAAACGCCTTCGAGCAGGTATTGGTGAATTCTTCTCATGGTTTCAGATCTAGTGGATTCGATGATACGTTAGAAGCCGAGAGGCCGATTAATTGATAGTAATTTGCTTTTTCAAGGACAAAATTTAAGCCGCTTGCGGCCCTCGGGTTGGATGGGGTGCAGCTCCGGACGTTTGCCGGGATAGATGCGATCGGCGACCGGTTCGGGAAAAACGCGTTCACCGGTGGGATCAAGAGTGGGCCGGAAACGGGGCTTGCCATCGTGTTCCGCCAGGTCTGTCTGGCGCAGAACCGAGCGCGCCTTCAAGCGGACGCGGTAGCGGCCCTCCACCGGAGTACTCACCTGGTTGAAGCGGTAGAGAAACGGTTGATAAGCACCGCGAAAAATGGCGACTGATTCCATTTCCCGGCGCTCGGGATCGTCTGCGCCGCCCGTTTTCGCCGCCTTCCGGTTCCACGAAACTTCTTTGTTGATGGTGAGGTCATCGAGAGCCAGCCAGTAGCGATCCCAGAGAAACGTCGGCGCGTAGGCCGAGAGTCGCTGTTGTTCTCTGGCGTAGTAGCGTTTCGTCACTGCGTCAGGTTTTTCCGCCGGGAAATCCAGGGCGGAACGCAGGGCAAACTCGGCGGCGTCGAGGTAAGCCTCCATCTGCACATGGGAGACATCCAGAGCTTCGCCCACCTTGGCGAAACCATGCACCTCCCCGTCGCGCGGCAGCATCTGCGCCAACTCGATGTGGGGAAGATCCAGCAGATCGCGCAGCGTGTTTTCGTATTCCTTCCGGTTCAAACGCCGCTTCATGGCCCGGCCGGATTCTCTGGCAAACCGGTCCTGTTCAGTGGTGATAATCTCGCTCAGCTCGGCGAGAAATGCTTCACGCTCAGCTGCGGCTGGCTGTTTCTTTTTCGGCGGTGGCATCTCTCCGTCCCGCACCCGATCATGAATCCGCACCCAGAGTCGTGTCGTTTCAGGATCGCTCAGATCATCGGAGAGTGAGAACAGATCGAGACCGCCCTTTTCCATGTCCGGGTCATGGCAATCGTAGCAATGTTGCTCGAAAAACACTTCCGCCTTCGCCCGCAAGTCCTCCGCAGAAGCGGAAACCACCGGGAGAATCGCAATGAAGGCAAGGAAATGGGAAATGATTCGGTTCATGAAACATTGCCGCGGGCAAAATCGTGCAAGGCTAATTGGTCTGACCAATCTATCATTGTGATTTGTGGTCAGGGTTGCAGCACTTCCTCGACTATACATACTCATTTTTGCTGAAAGTCTTTCGATTGAACCAAACCGTGAATGTAGGCGTGCAACGATCGGTTGTGTTTTTCGCCATGGTCGAGTACTGCCTCGGCGAGATCGTGGTCGGAAAATCCATAGGGACGCCCCAGAGCGTATTCGATGAGGTGCTCGACAAAGCCGCGGGCGAAGTCACTTTCCCGCGCGGCGATGAGATCCCGAAGCTCGAAAAACCCCTCAAACTTTGAACCATCGGGCAAGGCGCCGGTATCGTCGATGGGGTGCTCTTTGGATTGGCGAACCCGATTGTTTACCGCGATGTCTACATATTCTTTTTCCCGCCAGAGGCCGACGGCGTTGAAGTGTTCCAGACCGTAGCCAATCGGGTCGATTTTTCGGTGACACTGCGCGCACTGTGCTTCCTCCATATGGGCTTCGAGCAGCTCACGGGCGGGTAAGAGCTTGCCTGCGTGACGGCTGAGTTGTGGCACGTTTGCCGGTGCGGGAGGTGGCGGGTCGTGAAGTAATTTGCGCAACACCCAGGTGCCGCGCTCGACCGGAGAGGAACGTTCGCCGTCACTGCCCATGGCGAGGATGGCTGCCATGCCCAGCAAACCGCCCCTGGGTAGATCGGCGGGAATCTTTACTTCGCGAAACCGGGGGCCGCGCACCTTTTCTATACCATAAAAATCGGCCAGTAGGTCATTGATGATTACCGTGTCGCTTTTTAACAGTTCGCCAATCGGCTTTTTGCGGCGAATCAGGTTTAGGATCGTTTGGTAAACCTCCTCGCGAGCCGCCATTTTCACGGAGTCGTCGAACTCCGGGTAGAGCCTGTAGTTGAACTGAAAGAAATCCAGCCGCTCCATGTGCAGCCACTGATGAGTGAACCCGGCGACGAACTCCATGGCTCGCTCGTCGTTGAGCAGGCGCTGGGTTTGGCGGACCAGTCCCGCCGGTTTGACAAGATCTCCCTTGCGGGCGGCGGTCAACAATTCCTCGTCCGGCGGGGAACTCCAGAGAAAGTAGGACAAGCGAACGGCAAGTTCTTCGCAGGTCAGTTTACGCTTCTCTTCCGCCGCCTCCGGTTCGCGTAGATAGAGAAAACCGGGAGATGCCAGGACGATGGACAGAGGCAGTTTCAATGCTTCTTCAAAGCTCTTGCCACTGTTTCTTTCGTCACTGAAGAAATCGGTCAGGCGTTGAACAAACTCCGGCTCAGGCTTCTTGATGCGGAATGCCCGATGCGCAAATCGCTGGATGATGGCCCGGGCATATTCGGTGTTTTTTTCGGAGTCGGCACCACGAAAGAAAAGGGATGCATATCCGGTGGGGGGCCAGTTCTCGACGATGGGGCCCTCCCACTCGACCCAGTCGACCCATAGCGCAGGATCGTGATTGAAACCGGTCGTGTTTACTGATTGATAGCGCAGAAAACGTGATGCATTGCGGCTGTTCTGATGACGCTGCCGAAACGCGATGACTCGTTCGCCAATGGTCACCCGTTTACCGGTCTGAGTACCGACGTCGACGGACAGGGGTTTGCTCAAAGTAGGTATATCAACTTCAAATTCCACTACCTCGGGGTTTCGCATCGGTGCGTTGACTTTCCTGCAACCAATCAGGTCGATGGCGGCTTCTATATTTTCTCCCCGAAACCCGGCTTCGACAAACGTGCGGGAAGGATCGGGTCGACCGACGACACCGATGCGGGCCCGAACCCTGTATTTCCCCGCCGGAGCATCGTCCGGAATGGCCAGTCCCACTTGCGGGTTCGGACTGGACACGGTCAGCAGCGCGCCGGTAAGGTTTTCTTCACGGGAGAGGTAGTCACCGAAATCGGGAGATTCGCGATCCCAAACGAGCTTGCGAAACTCGATCTCCCTCTCATCGGGAAATCCGAAATCAGTCGTGGGTTTGCCTTTACTGGCCTGCCATTTTTTCCAGGCGATAAAGCCGTTTTTCTGGTAGCCACGGTAGATGCCACGGATTCGCCGGTTGGCTTCGGTTTCCGCTTCGAATCTTTCGGTTCGGGACTCCGGCTTCGGTCCGGTGACGATTGCCTGATCGAGGGCTTTGCGGGCGAGTTTCAGGTATTGCTCGAACTGGTCACTGGAGAAGAACAGGGCGCCGCCCGCGGTATCAAAGCCTCCGGCGTTGGCATCACTAGGCAAATCTACAGCTTTGATCTTCACGCCCAGCAACGTCTCGATCGAGTTTTCATATTCGCGTCGGTTGAGGCGTCGCATGGTGATTTCGCCGCCGGTATCGGAAAGGAGTTTGCGAGCGGTAACGAGTTGTTTGGATAGAGATTCGAGGAACTCAGTCTTGTGATCATCGGTTGGTTGCGGCTTGTCCTCCGGAGGCATCTCGCCGGAATTGATCGTATTGAGTACTTTCTGCCACATCTCGGCTGATTCGATGGTGCCAAGGTCAAAAGAGAGATCCTCAAGATTCACCGAGCCTTTTTCGGTCGCAGCGTCATGGCAATCCAGACAGTAATTTTCGAAGAACGCGAAATGGCGCTCCGGCATGAGTGCCTGTGGAGATTCTTCCGCAGCGACAAAACTGACGATAGATAGCAGGGTTGCGAGAAATCGTTTCATATCGCTAGTATCAATTTCAAAATGGTACAGTGTACACTCACAGAAGGTACACTGTACCGTTTCTCACGAAATCTGTAGTTCATTGATGACCCCGTTACTATCACCGTGGGAATCCACTTGAACTCCGCATCCGTTTAGTAACGTCAGCCACAGGTTACAAAGCGGAGTGCCTTTTTCTTTGACGATATGCTCACCCAGCTTGATTCCAGCTCCCCCTCCACTGACTAGAGAAGGGCAGTTGGTTAAATAGTGAATGCTATTGATATTACTTCCGTAACTCAGGGCTACATTATCGAACAGTGTGCTGCCGTCGGCTTCTTTGGTGGCTTTCAGTTTGTCGAGCAAACCGGCGAGCAATTCGGATTGTTTGCGGTCGCGGAGTTCGGAGACTTCCTGTCGCATGCCAGGTGAATAGTGGCTCATGTTGTGACCGGTGATGGTTGCGCCCAGGCTGCGGATAAAGCTGGTTCCACCGGCCTGCCGATAGGTGAGCACACGTGTGGCGTCGACCTGCAGTGCCGCTACGATGAGGTCATACATCAGCTTGACTTCTTCATACCCTTCGATTTCGCCCTTTGGTTCAGTGACCGGGTCGGCAGGCTGTGTTTTGGGTACATCCAGCCATTGCTCTTCTTTCGCGATACGAGTCTCAATGTCGCGGATGGATTGGAAATACTCATCGAGCTTGTCGGTGTCGCTTTTGCTGAGGCCGCGACCGACCGACTTTGCTTCGATCAAAACGGTATCGAGAATACTGCGGTGCTGTTTCAGCATTGCCTGCCGCTGGGCGAGTGGTGTTTTGTCATCCGAAAACGAACGATGAAACGCGACTACCGGATCGTTCCAACCCGCAACCGGTTTGCCCTGGCGATTCCACGCAAGAGACAGCCCGGGACCGTGGCCATCCTTTTCGGCATCGGCGCTGCCAAGCTGAACGGAGGTGAATCGGGTGTCTTTGCCAAATTGCCCGGCCGCAACCTGGTCGGCCGAGATCGTATTGCTGAAACTCTGCCCCGGTTCGGCATACCGATTGGCTCCGGTCAGGTAGAATGTGCTGCCCCAGTGTGCTTCGTTATTGAACTGGTTTTCCAGACCCTGGACAATTGAGATGTCCTGCTTGTGACGTTGCAAAGGCGCGAGGCCTTCGGGTAAAGTATAGTTCGATCCCGTTGTTTCACTATCCGGGAACCAACTCTCTTTGGTTACACCCCAGCCGAAGCCGAGAAAGATCATGCGTTTCGCTGGTGTCGGCACTGGTGCGGCTGAAGCAAAACGGCGAAAACCAAGAGATTCGAGTGCAGGCAGAGCGATGAGTGCTGTGCTGCTGCGAAGGAAATGGCGTCTGGATTTCATAGAAAAGTGAATAGATACAAGTGTTCGGATATAATTCGTGGTTTGGACATTTTTCAGGCGAGAACCTGTTTGATGAGGTGACCGTGCACATCAGTCAACTGGCGGTCGAGGCCGTTGTGATAGTAGCTGAGTTGATTGTAGTCGAGCCCGAGGAGGTGTAGCACGGTGGAATAGAACTCCCAGATGGTGGTGGGGTTCTGCTCGGCGCGACGACCAAAATCATCGGTGGCTCCATAACTGGTTCCGCCTTTGACTCCGGCTCCCATCATCCAGAGAGTGAAGCCGTCGGGATTGTGATCGCGTCCGGCAGTACCGTCCTGGCGAGTCGGCATGCGACCGAATTCTGTGGTCCAGAGTACCAGGGTATCCTCCATGAGTCCGCGTTGTTTTAGATCGGTAAGCAAAGCGGCGGTGGGCTGGTCAAAGATTGGGCAGTGGCGTTCGTAATCGGGTTTCAGAGTCTTGTGCGCATCCCAATTCAACAAGCCATCGACGCCACTGGCTCGCGACGAACAGTAGAGATTCACATAGCGAACCCCGCGTTCCAGCAGACGGCGCGCAAGGATACAGTTTTCCGCGTAGGCACTTTTCAATGAGTTAGAGGAGTCGGTGCCGTAGAGTTTGTGGATATGTTCCGGTTCGCTTTTGAAATCACTGACCTCAGGAGCGGACATTTGCATTCTCGCTGCCAGCTCGTAGGCACCCATCCGGGCCTGCAGTTCGTTCTCCGCGGGGCGTTGGGCAGCGTGCTTCTGATTGAGAAAACTCAGCAAGTCCCGTGTGGTTTTCTCCTCGCTCGAACTGATGTCTTTAGGTGTCGACAGATTCCGGATCGGCCGATGCGCCGCCATGACAATCGCCTGATGTTTCGCGGGCAAAAAGCCGTTGCTCCAGTTGGCTTTCCCGTTTGGGGGTTCGCCGCGAATATCGGGTATCGCAACATAGGTAGGTAAATTATCGGTCATGCTACCCAGGGCATAACTGATCCACGCACCCGCGCTGGGAAAACCTTCGGTGGCATGGCCGGTATTCACAAAGACACAACCGGGACCGTGGGTATTGGTCTTCGAATGCATACCGTGGAAGAAGGCGATGTCATCCACATGTTGCGCCATGTTGGGCAGCATCGTGGAGATCATCTTACCGCTCTCGCCTGCCGGTGCAAAAGGCCATGGTGATTTCATTAGGGGGCCGTTTTTGCCCTGAAAGCTCATCATATTCTCCTCGCCCGGAAGTGGCTTGCCATGCATCTTCTCAAGCATTGGCTTGTGCTCCCACAGGTCCATATGAGAGGCGGCACCTGGACAGAAAATCTGTAGCACCCGTTTGGCCTTTGCCGGGAAATGGCCCGCGGCCGCAGCAGTTTCCCTGCTGAGCAATTGCTGTAGCCCCACGCCCATGAGCCCGGTGGTGACGTTGCCGAGGAACCGGCGGCGGTTAGTTTCTAAAAATGGATTCATAGGACGTTTATCAATCAAGGTAAATGAGTTCACTAGAGTTCAGAATCGCCCGGCAAACGGAGCGCAAGCCGCTGCTGGAAATCGCATTGGCCAATTGTTCGGCTTCCTCGGAATCAGGTGTCCGCTGGTAGGCGATACGGTAGATTTGCTCTGCCTGTTTCCTTGCGGACTTCGCTGTCACCCGGGACGCAAAGGCTTCGGCCATATCCACGGTGAAGCTATGATTCAGCATGGTCAGCGCTTGCAGCGGCGTTGTCGTCTTTGCCCGTTTGGGAGTCGAGAATGCGCAGTCGGGCTGGTCGAATTCTGTCATCAAGTCAATGGTCGAAGCGCGGGCATTTTGGTGATAGACGGCGCGCCGATAAGTATCGGGTCCGTGTTCATCAAGAGGCTCGTAGGTGCAGACATTATCCTGCATAAATCGGTAGAGCTGAAAGCCGGGGCCGCTCATGGTTTTGTCGAGCTTGCCGGACACTGTCAGTATCGTATCGCGGATCTCTTCGGCAGACAGGCGGCGGGGAGGAAAACGCCAGAGCAACCGGCTGTCACCATCGATTTTCGCAGCCTTTTCGATATAGAGAGAACTTTGCTGATAAGTATTCGACAGCATGATGAGACGATGCATATCTTTAAACTTCCAGCCTTTCTCCGTTAGCTTCAGGGCGAGAAAATCGAGCAACTCAGGATGAGTCGGTCGACCACCCATATATCCAAAATCATTCGGTGTATCAACTATCCCCGTGCCAAAATGATAGTGCCAGAGGCGGTTGGCCAGTACCCGTAATGTGAGCGGATTATCCGCGCGGGTAATCCAATCGGCGAGTCGCTTACGACGTTCCGCTTCGGGAGTTTCAGGCGGTAGTTCGTAGGGAGACATCACCTTGTCGAGAGTCGATAAACTCGCCGGAACGACGGACTCACCCTTGCGCTGCGGACTGCCACCAATGAATAGATGAAACGGCCCCTCAGCATCCGCCGCGACTCGACGCCCCATCCACAGAGTCGGTAATGGAGGGATTTTCGCTATCTCGCGATTCACTACATCTAACCCGCGAGTCAGGTCGGTTCTTTTCTGCTTTTCCTCAGCGGTGGTTTCCAGCGCCAGCAACCGGTGCTCGAGATGAATGCCGGTTTCGTTCGGGAACTTTCGTCGGCCACGAAATGCGGTTCGGTGAGGTTTCCGGTCGCGCCCATGGGCGACCTCATTCCAGCTCTCGCCATTGGTGGATACCTCGATGCGGTATTCAGCGACAAAGGCAAACTTCTGGTGCCCCGGTTCTTCTTCGCCACGGGCACTGGAGAACACGACCCGGTCGATTTCGGTGGGCTTCGCCAGTTCGATGGTCAGAAACTCATCGGTAGATATGAAACGGGCTCCGCTCTTGCCGTCGATGACGAGGTGAGCTCCATAGGCTCCGGGAAAATCCTCGATCTTGCGGGCGTTTCCTGTCGCTTTGCCGCTGTTCTTCGCCAGGGCAACATTCTTTGAAAACTTGCCAGCGGACCAGACTTCGAATTCATCGACGCGGAAGGTCTTCGCCGAAGGATTGATGTCTTGTGCTTCACAAACGAGGCGAACGAACTTTGCCGTCACCGGATCGAATCTCTCTTCCGTTCTGGTGCGATCAACGGGAGGGCGAGTCCAATTTGTTTCGTAGTCCTTAAGCTTCGATTTTGCGCGAGTGAGGATTGCGCTTTGCAGATCGTTACGCTCCTTTTCCAGTTCCACCTTGCGGTTGTTCAGCGGTTTCAGAGTAGCTGCGCGCTCCGCTTTCTGCTGTGGCGACGCCCATGGCACCGAGCCGTGACGAACTCCGGCAAAAGTAGCGTAGAGTGAGTAGTAGTCGGCCTGGCTGATCGGATCGAATTTATGGTCATGACAGCGGGCACAGCCGAGCGTCATTCCCAGAAACGCTTCCCCGGTGGCATTGATGATTTCGTCCAGCGTGTTCGCCCGAATCTGAGCCGCCTGCACCGGATCCTGATTTCGCACATCGTCGTAGGGACCGGCGACGAGAAAGGAACTACCGATTTCCACATCCGGCTTGCCTTTACCGAAGACATCGCCTGCCAGATGTTCGCGAATGAACTGATCGAACGGCTTGTCTTCGTTGATCGATCGAATCACATAGTCTCGAAACGGCCAGAGATCTTTGATGAGAAAATTGCGTTCGTAGCCGTTACTTTCACCGAAGCGAATCACATCCAGCCAATGTCTGCCCCAGCGTTCGCCGTAGTGCGGCGAATCAAGCAGTCGGTCGATCAGCTTTTCGTAGGCTTTTGGATCGGTGTCTTCAATGAAAGCCTCTACTTCTTCCGCAGTGGGCGGTAAACCGGTGAGATCGTAACTGGCGCGGCGAATCAAGACTCGGCGGTCAGCGGCGGCATTTCGTTCAAGACCTTCGGCAGCCAGGCTTTCGTCGATGTAGGCGTCGATCGAGTCGTGCTTTGGCTTGGTTAGCGGTTGATAGGCCCACCATGAGGTGTCCGCCTTCGAAGCCTCCTTCAAAACGAGCCCTTCCGGCCAGTCCGCGCCTTCATCGATCCATTGCGCCAGCAGCTCTGCCTCTGCATCTGTCAGCGGTTCACCCTCTTCCGGCATGTAGGGCTTCTCGCCGGGATTCTCGGGAGTGGCTACCAACCAGAGATCACTTGCGCCCGCATCTCCAGGCACTACCAGCTCATGTTTGGAGCTGAGAATCTTCTCCCGGCTCGATAACGAAAGGCCACCCTTTTCTATATTGGGATTGTGGCAGCCGAGACATTTTTTTGACAGAACAGGAGCCACCTGTGTCTCGAAATCGACCGCTTCTTCAGCGGACAGGATCAAGGAGGCGGACAACAACCAGGCATGCAAAATCAGAAGGAGTCGCATGCAATGTGTTATGACATTCAGCTTTCGTTTTAAATTCATGGAAGTATTACGAAGTTAAAGAAAAAGGGTTTTCAACTAACCATCTGTCTCAGCACATGACCGTGCACATCGGTGAGACGACGGTTGATACCATTATTTAGCACGGTGAGTTGCTCGTGATCTATGCCCGGTGGTGAAGTAGCTCTTATTCATTTTACACCAGTATTTCTTTCACCACTTCGCCATAGACATCCGTGAGTCGAAAGTCTCGCCCGGCATGGCGATAGCGGGCAATCCATTCGCGCAGAATCTCTATTTCAGCGTCCGGCAGTTTTTGCTTCGGCGGCATTTCGGAGTCAGGGTAGACATAAGTCACCGCAGTGATCAAAAGGCTCTCTTCTGGCTGTCCTGGCAGTATTACAGTTCCACTGTCTCCGCCCGCCATCCAGCCAGCTCTGGAATCAAGCGCCAGGCCGCCTTTTATTTTTTCTTCATGGGAATGGCACCCGTAGCAATTCTCTATTAACAATGGGCGGACTTTGTTCTCGAAAAAGGCAAAGTCACCGGTCGATAATTCCCCGGCAAAGCTCGAGCCTCCGAACAGAGCGATAGTCAAGGTCAAGCATATATAGAAGTAAACTCTCATGTATCTATATCCATGTCCCTTCTGGCTTCTTTGAGATGGTGGATCATCGCCTCGTCCGCTGCATCCGGATCGCTGACGACGATAGCCTCAATGATCTCCCTGTGATGATGAATCGCCTTTTCCTTGCCAATTCTGCCGATGGTTCGCTGCCGACTTTCGCGGCTTATATCGCCAAGCGAATCGAGGATCAATCGAAACATCAGATTTCCGCTCGCTTCCGCCAGGGCATGATGGAATTCGAGGTCAATAGAGATCGCTTCGGCGTTATCGGAAGCCTGTTCAAGTCGGCTTTGAATTTCGCGCAATTCCTCCAGTTGCTCCGGTGTAGCTCGCAAGGCGGCGAGCCTCGCTGCCTCCGGTTCCAGAGCGATGCGAGTCTCGTGCAATTGTCGCAGCCGTTCAGTGGTATCGGGGATGAGAAGGGAAAGCGATCCATTCAGCGGTCGATGCAATTGATTGACGATTCGAATGCCGCTGCCCTGCCTGACTTCCAATAACCCCTGCAGTTCGAGCCGCTTAATCGCCTCCCGAACCACCGACCGGCTGACACCCAACTCCTCAGCCAGTTTCCGCTCAGGAGGAAGCGAATCGGAACAGCCCGCCTGCTGACAAATCAGTTCAGCCAGTTGCTCACTGACTTGTTCGAAGAGGGATGGTGGTCTGACGGGTTGCGCTTCCATATAAATTGGTCTGACCAATCTAAACTGGGGGGGACGGTGACGCAAGGTGCCTTTAGCGACGCGATAGCGCAGGCGCATGCCCGGTTAGGGGACGCAAAATCTAACGGAAATTCGACGGCAAAATCCTCTGGCTCATGTCAGGATTCCGGCCGAGCTTTCGTTTCTCTTACATATGCCACTCTCCGAACCCGAAATTCTCCAATACCTGATGCAGGCGCGCCAGCGGATCCTGGCTGCGGAGAAGGAGCGGGCGATGTTCTGGAATCCGGCGGATTTATTGAAAACGCACCCGATCGAGAAGGAATAGGAGCAATGCCGGAGCTAACCGCAAAACCAAAATGAAAATCATCACACTTCTAACGCTCTTGCTCACTGCATCTGCAGTAACAGCAGCGGACAAGCCGGTTCACCTGTTCATCCTCTCCGGGCAATCGAATATGGCGCGCATGAACCCAAATGCTGGTTTCATGCCTGAGGCCGGGAAATTGTTTAAAGACGAAGAGGTCGTCTATATCAAAGTCTCAAAAGGCAGCCAACCTATCTGCCGATGGCTGGAAGAGTGGCAGGATATTGCAAAAGAGAATGGACTCGATGAAAAGCACATCCAGAGAATCCACAGGGGGCGGGAGGTCGCGCTCTATCAGCCGATTCTGGATAAGTATCAGGAGATCCTTAAGGAACACCCCAAGCTGACATCCGTCACGTTCTGCTGGATGCAGGGGGAGACCGATGCCCAGGCTCGCGCGCAAGCGGCGTACAAGGATGCTTTGAAACTATTGATAACGAAACTTCGTCGTGATCTGGAGCGGCCGGATATGAATATTGTGATCGGCCGCATCAGCGATTATGCCATCGATAACCCCGAGAGCGGATGCGTAGCGATAAGAAGGATACAACGCGAAATCGTCGAGGAAGACGCTCGCGGCGCCTGGGTCGATGTGGATGACCTGAACGATATGGAAGTCGATGGAAAAATGCAGAACGATGTTCATTACAAAAGGCCGGAGGGTTACAGCACTCTCGGCCAACGCTTCGCGCGCCAGGGCTATGCGCTTATCAAAGGAGAACAGCCCGCGGAAGACGGCAGACCGTAGCTTCGATTACGACTAAAACGCTAAACTCTATTTTGAAGATACTATCACTATTCACAGTGGCCATCATCGCGAACGCTACGGTCGCTTCCGGAGAATCGGATTCCGAACTCGCGGGATCGAAACCCGAAGGCGGGCCCCCAAACATCATCGTGATCATGCCGGATGATTCCAGCTATGGGAATTATTCCTGCCTGGGCAATCCCATCATCAAGACCCCCCATATCGATGACCTAAAGAAAGAAAGTCTGCTCCTGACTCAGTATCACAGTAGCGCACGGTGTTCTCCCAGCCGTGCTAAACTCCTGAGTGGCCGCCATGAATTCATGAGCGGGGTGACCCATACCCAGCACGGGCGCGAACGCCTGAGTCTGGACACCGTCACCCTGCCGCAGAGTCTGCAAAGCGCCTTCCGCGAACTGTTCCTCAATCGTCGCATCAATTGCAGCGAAAACATTCTTCGCTTCATCGCATCGGGCAATCAATGGAAAGATTAAAAACAGACCAATAATCAGGTTCGGTTTCATTTTGGACATGTTTGTGAGCGATTCTTTGGTGGCCCATACCCTGACTAACGGAGATTCAATGAGGTTTAAGCCGCTTGTTCAGCGGTTCGTCGATGGAGATATCGGATGAGCAAATGGTTTCCGAAGGCCAATAGAAAGAGACTCCAATAAATCGGAATGAATAAGAGGCCCCACAGGCAAGCCATCATACTCTGCAGGATGACCGCTGATGGAATTCGATTTGGGATATCTCTAGACAAATCTGCCGCACCGAGAAATAACCCAAATAAAGCCACTGCGATAAATGTCGATATGATC
>Ga0181563_10002759_pt1 | contig 17036 bp, 15 predicted proteins | sample 011ome_25_FD_133759 | JGI IMG/M metagenome (GOLD analysis project Ga0181563, IMG submission 133759) | Coastal salt marsh microbial communities from the Groves Creek Marsh, Skidaway Island, Georgia - 011512CT metaG (megahit assembly) | ecosystem: Environmental > Aquatic > Marine > Intertidal...
CCACCAGTTTGACCACCAGTTTGATGACTCAAGGACTGCCCACTAGCACCAAATGCGCTGTCAACCAAGGCTGGCGCAGCCTGACTTGGCCGCGCCATCTCATGGCCAGCGGTTGCACGCGCCAGCATCTTGTCACCCATCACCATAGCGCTATCTGACATAAAAGCCTGTTTCAGGCTTGCCGCAGTGGTGATAACTTTAACTGGCTTTCTTAAATAATCATCAGCACCATCACCTTCAAGCTTGGCATTGATTTCGGCATTACGCTGTTCGAGATTAGCCGCAAGAATAGCACGAAGATTGGCAATATTGGCCGCCACCTTGGCATCACCCAACAATGCAGGCACCGGCCCAACAAATGTTTCAGATGGCGATACCTGCACCGTTACTGCCAGTTCACCGGCAGATTTTGTAGGGCTGTTTGGCGGTATCATTGTCACTGTTTGCGCCATTGGGCCTTGCCTTAAGCCCTGTATTGGGCCAAGGCCAATTTTCGGCATATTGCCGTTAGCTTGACCCGATAATTTACCGTCTTCAAAGGCCACATTGGCTTGAATTGGTTTTATATTTTGCAATTGACTGGCGATTGCGCCGTTTGCAGTATCAATTTTTACCGGATCGGTATGGCCCCCAAGCGGAACATGTGCAACCGTACCCGCTAAAGCATTGCTATTTTCAACCTCGTTTAGCGCTTTACTATTTTCCGAAACCACATCACTTGTCTTGCCAGCTTGTTTTTGATCAAAACCTTTAGCCGCCTGCAACGCCGCAATCATCGCAAGCATTGCCTCTTGTGGTGGGTTTTCAGGATTATCTTGTTCGGTTGTTTGCACCTCAAAAGCCCCAGTCAAGAGCACAACGTCACCATTGTCATCGCCGGCAGATATATTACCTGTTTCGCCGCCAAAAAGCCCGGCAAACAAAAGATCATCGCCATTAGTTTCGGTTTTCGCCACTGCAGAAGCCGATGTGCCGGCACCTGGCATATGCATCGATTTAGACAAAATTTCTGACATAGGTATAAAGCCCACTTATCTAGATTGAGTAAAACTCAAAGTGCACTGCCTGCAATTCGGGTGCCATTTATGATGTCCCAATTGGATTTTCTGGCAGATTTGTCTTACCTTGGCTGATTACGCCGGCGCGATGCTTCATCATCTTCAAGCTTAGCATCACGATCATTTCGCATCTTTGTTCGAAGCGCATCGGCCTTATTGGTCGATTTTTCACGGCGGCGATCGGATTGGGCAATTCTTTGCCGCATATGCTGCAACTCTTCGGCAAGATGTTCAGACCGGTTGTTTGCCATTTCGAGCTGAACACGAATCTGAAAATTTAATTGCGCCGCCACCCGAAGTGAACCTGCATTCTGCACACCATTACTGGGCGCTTGATCTCGCGCCATTTCATCAAGCTTTTGGCGCATTTCATCAATTTGCCGAAACTCATTTGACAAGGCTCCAAAGCTTTTCATTTGCTGATTAATCGCAACACGCTCTTTTAGCGCAAGCCGGTCAAAAATTGAGGCACGGCGGTTCATGGACCGGCCTGCAGGTTAAAAAGGTCAGTCAACGCTTTCAAACTATCGGCATAGGATGCGCTTTGATCAAAGGGTTGTTGAATATGTGCCATTAATTTTGGCCATAGCTGGACAGCAAGATCAAGATCTTGATCCTGTCCAGGCGAATAGCCTCCCATCAAAATTAAATCCCGGTTTTCCATATAGAGCGAGACCAGCCGCCGAAAATATTGCGCCGCTTGAATCTGCGTTGGGCTAGCAATGTCATTCATTACTCGGCTGACCGAAGACGGCACATCCACTGCTGGATAAATCCCCATTTGAGTTTGTTCACGTGACAACAAAATATGGCCATCAAGAATTGCTCGGGCGGTGTCGACCACCGGGTCATTCGCATCATCGCCATCGGCCAAAATCGTGTAGAAACCGGTGATTGACCCTTGATTGCCAATACCAGTTCCAGTTCGCTCGACCAAAGCCGGTATCATCGACACAACCGATGGTGGATAGCCCTTTGAGGTTGGCTGCTCACCAAGTGCAAGTCCAATTTCACGGCGTGCATGCGCGACACGAGTAAGCGAATCCATGATTAAAAGGACGTTCTTTCCTTTTGACCGGAAATATTCGGCAATGGCAGTTGCCCGATTTGCGCCACGTATCCGCAATAAAGGCGAACGGTCAGCCGGTTCTGCCACAATCACCGTTCGGTCGCGGGATGCGCCGTTTAAAACTTCAGCTGCAAAGCTTGCCACTTCACGCGCACGCTCACCAATCAGGCCAACCACAACAATATCAGCTTCGGTAAACCGCGTCATCATACCCAAAAGAATCGATTTACCAACACCGGATCCGGCGATGATGCCAACACGCTGTCCTTGGCCAACAGTCAAAAGACTGTTGATTACCCTAACACCAACATCGAGCTGCTTATCGACCGGACGACGCGCAAGCGGGTTGGTTTTTTTGCCATTCAAAGGCCAGCTATCACTAAGATGCATTGGCGGTCCATCATCAAGCGCATGGCCAAGCGCGTCAATCGCGCGGCCGAGCAACTCTGGCCCCACCTTGACAGAATGGCCGTCATCACTCACCGTGACTTTGGCACCAACGCTGATTTGCGCATTATGGTCATGAACTGATAAAAGATTGTTATTATCTCGAAAACCAATCACTTCAGCATTGATTGTTTCGCCCTTTTGGGTATCAACCTGACAAAGCGTGCCAATTGTTGCGGGAAAACCATCACATTCAATAATATGGCCGTCAAACCGGCTAACGCGGCCCGACAGGCGGATAGGCTTGTCAAAATCAAGCGCGCTAATATCACTTGTCAATTGTCCCAGAAGTGCACTCATGATGATGCCTCATCTAACGGCGAAGGCCGCCCATCATCTTGGGCGTTATCAGGTGCATCGTTATCAGATAAGGCATTATCTGCATTTTGGTCAGGGCTGGACGCATCGGCGGCTTCCACTGGCGTTGTTTCGGCTGGCACTATTTCAGGTGGTGTTGCCTCGGGGGCAATATCCACAGCATCAAAAGGCGTTTTGGCCGCAACCTTTGCGGTTTCGGCATATTGCCCACCAAGGCGTGATTCAGCAATATCATGCAATTCGACACCGGCAAATTTTAGAATGATGTCACCGCGCGCAAGGCTGGGTTCGGCAACAAAATTAAAATGCGCATCAGCCAGATATGGCAACATGACTTTATAATCATCAGCATTGATATGTATTTTTCCAGCGGCCATCTTCTGACCAATGCTGATTACCAGAGCCTCGATACGAGCCAAGAAATTTGTGGGCATTTCGTCAATCTGTTGTCCGGCGCGCTGACTTGCCAGCTTCAAAATTGCAGCATGAATTGAACGTGATAAATCTTCTGCCTGCAAAGCCTGCGGCTTGACGAGTGCCACAAGCGCCGCTTCAAAAGCGGCAATTTTATCGGCTAAATTAGCCTGTGCCTCTTCTTCGGCCGCGGCTATGGTTTCGGCAATACCTTCTTCGCGTCCGGCAATAATACCCTCAGCTTTGCCACGTTCAAATGCAGCAGTGACCGTTTCAAAGTTAGTCGCAATCTGCGCACCTTTATCAGCATCGCCGTTATTATCATCGGCTACTGGATCATGTTTTATCACATCATTGGCAAGGCTATCATTAGTAAGCGCCCAATTGGCCGAATCGCTGCTCAAATCTTGGGATTTATCATCTGACCTAACATCTGGCTTAATGTCTTGCGTAAGATTTGGGTGGGCATCAACGATTGGCGATTGTGGATTATCAAGCGATGCGGTTTGCAGGCGCAAATCTTCGGCGCCATCAGCAAATATCGAAGCGCCATCGCTATTTTTGTCAATTGCAGACTCTTGATTATTTAGAACCGTGTCATTAGGGATTTCGGGGTCGCCCGCTTGAGCCGTACCTGCCAACGCTGCCTCAGCGCGCTTTGCTACGGCGAGTGCTTCTTCGGATTGTTTGACAGCTTCGATTTCAGCATCACGTTGTTGGGCTTCAACCGCAATTTCCATCAAACTGCGGGGCTTAAAACTATAATCCGTGGTGATATTTCGGGTTTCGGACCGTTTAAATTCAGCATTTTTCAACACTGAAAGAAGGCGAGCGACCTCGTTCTCAGCAAGATGGCCGCTTTGCTCTTCTTTATCCATTTTAACCGTGTGGACCATGTCACGAACACTCTATTTCCAACCTAAACAAAATCATCGCCGCCACGGCCGGCAAGCACAATACTGCCTTCATCAGACAAGCGCCGCGCAACATTGATGATTTCTTTTTGGGCACTTTGAACTTCTGTGAGACGCACCGGCCCCAACGCTTCCATTTCATCCATAATATTGGCAGCCGCACGTTTTGACATGCATGAAAACAGCTTTTCTTGAAGCGGCTCATCCGCACCTTTCAAGGCCATAATTAAAAGCTCAGTGTCAACCGACCGCAGCAGTGTTTGCAATGATTTATCATCTGACATTATCAAGGTATCAAAAACAAACATGCTTTCTTGAATAGCCAGCATCAAACCCTTATCCCCCTTGGCTATATCTTTCATAATACGGCCTTCCATTGCTTGCTGGGTAAAGTTCATTATTCTCGCCGCCGCATCAATACCGCCGACTTGCGTTGCTCGGAGTGAGGCATTTGCTTTGAATTTACGTTGCATGACCTCTTCAAGTTCACGAATTGCATCTGGGCCAACTGTTTTCAAAGTAGCAATTCTACGAATTACTTCTGCCTGGATATTTTCAGGTAAAAGTCCGAGTACATCCGCTCCTTGCCCAGAATCAAGGTAAGAGACGACGAGCGCAACAATCTGCGGGTGCTCATCAGAAATCAATTCGGCAATTGAACGCGCATCCATCCAGTCAAGGATTTCAATAGGCCTTTCGCTTGTTGATGGCGCAATCCTGCTTAAGACCGACTGGGATTTATCTTCTCCAAGCGCTTTAACCATAATATTACGAATGTAGTTACTGCCGCCCATTCCAAGACTTGTTTGCGCCTTAATGATAACAAGAAATTCGTCAAGAACGAGGTTTACAGTCTCTTGATCAAGGCCCTGAACTGAATACATTGCCGTACCCAGATGCTGAACCTCACGCGGTGACAGATTGCGCAGAATTTCTGATGCTTCATCTTCACCAATCAACATCATCAAGATTGCTGATTTTTGCGTTCCGGTCAAATTGTCAAAAACTGACCCTTTGTCGTTTTCCTGGTCTTCTTCTGGAACAGCCATATTACTTTCCTTTTACCTTTGTCATCTCACCGTTTAGCCGATATCGCGAGACATCATCGATTTGAACACGGCAGATACACGACCCGCCTCATCAGAGACAATCATACGAATTACCGCAACTTTGTCATCATAGGTGTTCGCCGTATCCAACATTTCTGCTGAAATTGAGGCCTTCTTCGGCTTAAGCTTTGCCTTGATATCCTCAAGGCTTTCACCTTCTCCAACTTCGATCTGATCAAGATCAATTTCATCTTCGGAACCAGGTGCACCAGCCATACCCGGGACAGTAATCGGGATCAATATACGGTTGAGCAGCGGACGAACAACGCCAAGAATAACAATGCCGAGTATAAGCACAAATCCACCTTGATTGATAATTGAACGCATATAAGGTTTTTCATACCACTCAATCTTCACACTATCAGATAACTCGCTTACAAAAGGCGCACTTGATACTGTTAAGCTGTCGCCTCGTTCTTCATCAATACCGATGGCATCAGCAACCAACTTCTCAATCTGTAAAAGCTCGCCTTCAGTCATTTTCTGTGTTGTTGGCAGGCCTGTTTCTGGATCCATGATAGTCTGTTCCCGCACCAAAACTGCTGCGTTAATCTTTCTAATGACATTGCTCGGATTCATTTTACTCGAAACGGTTCGGCTCACCTCATAATTTTTCACTTCGCTTGAAGATTGCGACCGCATTTCTTCATTGCCACCATTTGCAGTTGATTGGGTTTGTAAGTTAGCTGCAGCAGGAGGCTGATTGGCAAGCGCACCAGGAATGCCTTTTGCCTGCGCTGCCATTGTTCTGTCTGATGTACTTTGCTCACTTCGAAGAGCATTACCATTTGGGTCAACAATTTCTTCAGTAACTTCGCTGCGCGTGTAATCAATATCCAAATTAATTTGCGCATTAATGTTGCCGGCACCCACAATTGGAGCCAGCAAAGATGTGACTCTGGTGCGGTAAATATCTTCAAGGCGAACCCGGTGCTCAAGCTGGTCATTTGACAAACGGCTCTCTGTGCTGCCACTGCTCCGTGAAAGCAAATTACCATTTTGATCAACTACCGAGACATTTTCTTTGTTCAGGCTTGGCACTGAGGCTGAAACTAAATGCAAAATCGCGTTAATTTGCGATTTACCAAGGCTACGTCCTCGCGCAAGTTGTATGAAAACTGATGCTGTTGGCTCAGCCTGCTGTCGAACAAACACCTCTTTATCAGGAAGAGCAAGATGCACCCTTGCGCTTATCACCAGATCAATCTCGCTGATCGAGCGGGCAAGTTCCAATTCCTGCGATTGCTTTAACCTGGCCGCTTCAACTGATCGACTTGACCCCATTTGGATTGAGTCTAGCTGATCATAACCTGTTGCGGCAGATTGAGGAAGGCCCTGCGCAGCGAGCGTCATTCGCGAGCTATGATAGTTCTCAGTTGGGACTAGAACATCGCCGGTAACAGGGTCTAGGGCGACATTTACCCCCGAATTGCGAAGCGCATCGAGAACGCGCGACTTTTCCGCTTCGGGAAGTCCAGCATAAAGTGTGGTTCGTTGTGGAGTTTGCATCCAGAGATAGGTTCCGAGACCAATAGTCGCAACCGCCAAGGCAACAAAAGTCGGCAATGAGCGTTGAAATGCTGGTTGATTATAAATACGACTGACTTGTGATACCAGTGACCCTGCTTGGCGTAAAACACCAGAGTCATTTGAAACCATTTCACTATTTTGATTTACAACTGCGTCGGCCATGGTTTTATGTCCTGAACCTTTAATTGATAGATTTTAATTTCAATTTTCAAGCGCGGCTTGATGCTGCCTAAACCGGCATATTCATAATATCCTTATAGGCGCTGAGCATTTTGTTTCGTACATTCAAGGTCAGATGAAATCCAAGGCTGGAAACCTGTTGGCTGATCATAACTTTTGAAATGTCATTTTCGGTACCAAGCTCATAGGCTTTGGTCATGCTGGCGGCATCATTCTGGGCATTTGCCACTTCTTTTAGGGCATTGCCCATGCGATCTGTGAAACCAGTATTGGTGGTTTCGGGAGCAAGGGCCGCATCAGCTTGTGCACGAAGTTGGGCGCGAAGTGAAGAAATTTGGCCAGTCATTGAACTAATTTGTGTCATATCTACCTCTCAACCGTTTAAGCACTCGAGCTTTTTGCAAGAGCCATTTCTGTTGTTATATTTTTAACAATCCGTTCTTGAATGACACCATCCACCATGATGTCACCAGCCATGATTCTTCCACCAGACGACAAAACTATGGCACGCTGCAAAACGTTTTCCAGCTCACGAACATTTCCCGGCCAATTATAAGACAGCAGAATCTCTACCGCTTCATCATCAATGGAAGGAAGATCATCCAGAACCATGCAGTGGCGAGCCAGCAAAATACTGGTTATTGGAATAATATCATCTGTACGGTGTTCTAATTGCTGTGTCGTCAGCGGAAAAACATTCAATCGGTAATACAGATCTTCGCGAAATTTACCATTGCTTATTTCAGACAACATCTCTCGGTTTGTTGTTGCAATCACTCTAACATCAACATCAACTTCACGGTGACTGCCAAGTGGGGTAACTTTGCGTTCTTGCAACGCCCGCAACAATTTAGCCTGCAATGACAGAGGCATCTCAGAAATTTCATCAAGAAGCAATGTACCCCCATCAGCAGCACGGAAAATACCTTTGTTGGCAGCTGATGCGCCAGTAAAGGCACCCTTTTCATGACCAAACAGAATTGCTTCGAGCATATTTTCAGGGATTGCGGCGCAATTAACAGCGACGAAGGCCTTGTCCCTCCGGTTTGATTGATTATGGATAAATTTGGCCAGAACTTCCTTACCCGTCCCAGTAGGGCCGTTAATGAATATAGTGACATCAGTCAATGCAACACGTTTTGCTAGCACCATTAATTCGCGGCTACTTGCGTCTGCAACGGCGACATGGTCATTGTTAAGGCAAAGGGTGGCTGCCATTTGCAGACTATAATTTTCCGCCGTAGGCTTGGCTTGTGCGGATTTTGGAATATTAAGTCGAATTAATTTGCCATTCATCTCATGCGAGACACAGAACTGATCACTCTCATCGTGCCCGATCACCATCAATTTCTTGGCTTTCATACTGCGTGCCAAATCAACAATTCCAAGCGTGTCACCATTTCTATCAGCAAATTCGGCGCTACATACGAACACGTCACAGCCTTGCGGGATCTGGCTATTCGCATTCGCTGAACTAGTCACATCTTCACCTGATGGTTTAGCTGTCAAACCTTCTTTAATGCTGATTTCGGCCATCCGCATTGTAAAAATATCGATCAACGCATCCGCAACAGGAAGCAACTGTCTCTCAATACAAACTTTAACCATGTTTTTTACGCCTCTCGACTACTTATCTCCATCAGTAAAGGCAAAAACCAGGCCAAGCCGTAAAAATATAGGATAAAAATATCTATCAAATTGATTTATATATATATTTTTGCAGCTTCAATTTAAAATGATATTCCATTTTTTTGACACTAAGGCCAATAAGATAATCTTTTTTTGTTCAAATTTCTGACATCATGGTCTAGGGTGTTAAATGTATCTGATTGATGAAACTGATTTTAGATGAGTATTTGGTTTGAGTGAGAATGAATTAATTGGCCAATCTGCAGTAATGCGTGATGTGAGGCGCCTTATAGAATTAGCGGCGCCAGCCAAGACAACCATCCTTGTTCTTGGCTCAACCGGCACTGGTAAGGAGCTTGTTGCACGCAGTGTACATAAAATCTCTGCACGAAAAGGTGATTTAATTTCTATCAATTGTTCAGCCATTCCAACAGACCTGCTCGAGTCAGAGCTGTTTGGCTATGAAAAAGGCGCCTTCACAGGTGCCGAAAAAACCCGGCAGGGACGTTTTGAAATGGCATCAGGCGGCACCTTATTCCTTGATGAAATTGGAGATATGCCATTACCTTTACAAGCTAAACTGTTGCGGGCAATCGAAACCCGAACTATCCAACGTGTTGGCGGTGGGAAAGATATCCCTGTTGATTTGCGGCTTGTTTGCGCAACACACCAAAATATCGAAGCTGATATCGAGTCAGGCAAATTTCGTGCTGACCTATTCTACAGGATTAATGTCTTCCCAATTAAATTGCCGGCACTTAGTGAACGTGCTGTCGATATACCCCAAATAGTCAGTGCTCTAGTAAAAGCTATTGAAAGACAAGGTGATCACAGTCCCTTGCCTGAATTTGATGAGAGCGCTATGCAGGAATTTATGCGCTACCCTTGGCCAGGAAATGTCCGCGAATTACGCAATGTAATTGAACGCGCCTGTCTTTTATTTCCAGGAAGCCAGCTGAATGGCAAAAAAGTGCGCGACCATCTTTTGCGCTTGCGTGCGCCCGACGTTGCCGCAGAGCAAGATGCTCTTTGGGCCGCAACAGCCGATCTTGAACAGCCTAGTATTACGAATGGAGGCGAAGGAAACGAAGCTCCACTGCCACAACCGAGTCATTACAGTGATTGGTTTGCTTATTTTGACACCATCGACGTTAGGCGTCACCTTCAGGATGTTGAAATTGTGCTAATTGAAGCGGCATTAAGAAAATCTGATGGCATGATTAGTCACGCAGCAGACGCACTGAAACTACGCCGCACAACATTGATCGAAAAAATGAAAAAATTTATGATAGCAAAGCCCACCAATTAAACATTGTAGGCTCGCCGTGCTTTTGTAAAGTTATTGGTCTGCCAAGCTAGCTTATGCATATCTTCCTGAATAGTTTGAATTAAGTTTGCATTTTGTGCAGCACAGCTCTCAATAAAAGAGAAGAAGCTATCATCCATAGCGCTTTGTTCTTCTAAACATAAATCCCTTAGAACCTCACGACGTGCTTTATCGAGAAGCACCGCCCTGGCGTAATCCTTGGCATTTATTGAGTCAATAATGTGCCCGTTTAAAACTTCAAACTCTTTTAAATTTCTATTTTTCATGACTATCCGTCTATCTCTAATGATCGCCAAGCTTCTAAAATTTCCTTCAGCGCCTGAGTCGCATCTGGTGTCCCGTTAGCAAACCCCTTATTCAAATCTGCCATCAACTGTTGTCTTGCAAATTCATATAACTGGAACAGGTTCTTAGCTATTTCACCACCCTTTTCAAAATCTAGTGCGGATTGAAGCGCATATATAATTGTAAGCGCCCGTGCAAAATGTTTTGACTTCAGTTCATTGTCCCCACCATTCCGCAAATCTACATTAAGTTCAAATATAGTCATTGATTTAACCAATGCCTCGAGCATGGCCAAAATGACTTTATGCGGCTCATCAGTCTCCTGCAGCGCTTGCATCTCAGCATTCTGATATGCTTGAGTTACATGATTACGTTTCATTAAAGTCTTACCTCTTTAAAAATATTGAAAGAGCTGTCTCGTTTTGATAGGGTAACCCATGATCACGGTTTCCAATACAAATCCTGTGCCAATCGGCCTCAATGAAGCTAAAAATAATGCGGCTCTGACGCTGCCTAAATCTGGGCAAAATTTGGCACCTATTAATCACCAGAGCATAAGCGGGATTGATGCGCCACAGGCCCTGATATATCATCCAAAACAGGCACCTTCGGCAGTAACGTCTGAAAATTTTTTGAATGCCCGAGCTTTGTTAAGCGCTGGTTTTGCGCACAATATTGCACAAACAAAGATGGCCAGAGTCTCTAACCTTTATCGCGATGCTCCCCGGTTCAGAAATCATGTTGACATCCTAGCTTAGTTTGCTGGATTACACCTACTGCCGATAAAACAAAATTTAATCTGAAAAATTGTGCCAGCATCTATTGTTATCAAGAATCACTCGAATAGCTACGCCTTGTTAAAGGTCAGTGGCTGGGCATGTAAATGCGTTTTTTAAAAACAAACAAATCCACCGGCTGCGTCAGGCACACAACAAAAACCGGTTGGCAAAGCAGTCGACTCTCATTCTTTTGCAGTGCAATAGATCTAGTCAAATTGAATAGTTTTGCGAGAGTTATAGAAACAGCGTTTTGCACCGCTTAAAGAGGAAACCGAATAACTGATGAAATACAAAATTTTATTCCATCAGTTGTAGTCAAACATGCTCAACCTTTGAGGCTTGGTTTTGAGCTTTGATGTAAGCTTTAAAAATATCACCCTCAGAAACAACGCCCAGCAACCGCTTCTTCTCTCGGCAGAGTACAGGCATGCTGTCACCAACAAAACTCTTTGCAATGTTAACAGCGTCAAGAACCGAGTCATTAGCAGACAAAGTAATTGGTTCACGCAAACAAAAATCAACTAGCCTCATTTTTTTGTTAGCATCAAGAAGGTCTATGACCCTAAACTTTCCAACAAAATTCAACCCTTTATCAACACAATACCCCTCAGACCTTAGATTGTTTTTTAGCTCCCTGAGTCCATACCCAACAGTGTCAGATGAAGAAAAACAGACGTAATCTTGCGTTAAAATCTCCTCTACTCTCATATGGCTTAGTTGGAGGGCAGTGCGTCCACCCGAGAGGTTTATACCGCGCTTCGTGAGCTGCTCGTCAAAGAATGAATGACCAAACCACAAGCTTGCTACTTGAATTGACACGGCTGTAGAGACCATTGCAATCACAGCCAACTCATACGAGAGCGTAAGCTCAAGTACAATTATCACCATTGAAAGTGGCGCGCCAACGACACATGCAGCGACCGATGCCATGCCGGCTACTGGCAATAAATGGCTTGGTAAAACTACACCTAATGCACCAAATAGCTTTGTCAAACAGCCGCCAGTTGACGCACCCAAAAAAAGCGCTGGAGAGAATACCCCGCCATACATACCAAACCCAATAGACATCGAAGACGCTATTATTTTGAGTGTCAAGATCACTAAAAGTGAACCCAGCGTATAACCACCTATGAAGATAGCATTAATTGTTTCGCTACCAAGACCCAATACTTCAGGGGAAATTGTGCCAATCAAAGCACAGGCGGCAAAAGCTAGGAACAATGATACAAATAAATTATGCTCCATTGTTTTTCCCAATGCCCCAAACCAAAAAAGGCTTTTCATGAAAATCACCGCCACAAGGCCAAAGATGGACCCGCTAATTATCAAAATTGGAATAGACCATAAAAGCTCGACACTTGGAAATTCCATATAAAAAATTGGATCTAAGTTGAACCAATTTTTTGTTAATGCATAAGAAGTGATGCTGGCAACGCATATAGGGGTAATAGCTCGAAAGGATAAATGCCTTAAAACTGCTTCATGCGCAAAAACAACACCTGCAATTGGTGCCTGGAAACCAGCAGCTATGGCGGCCGCCACACCGCAACCTATCCAAACATCTGACGATGCTTTTGTTAAGGTAAGGCTTCTGTTAAAGATTGAGCCAACTACCCCCCCTAAATGAACAAGTGGTCCATACTGGCCAACTGGGGCTCCACCAGAAACAGAGACAAACGCAATCAAACTTGACTGGAAGCCTGATCGCAAATTAATGTTCGATTCAGTGAGATGTGCGGCGTAAATGCTATCTGCTGGCCCATGCACCCTGTCAAATTTGAACCATCGCCTGAGCATAAAGATTATTAATGCAGCCAAAGCCAATCCGAGCAGGGTAAAATCAAGCAAAGGGGAAACATTCAGTCCATTGAAGCCATCATCCCAGAAACTCGCAATCGACTTTGACCCTGTCACAAATATATTTGCAAGAACCGCCATCAAAACACCGACAACAGCACTCAGCAGAACAGTAATGAATGAAGAGAGGCCAAGACTAATCATACAAAGATTACACTCCTACACTCGCAAAACGACATTAGGAAGACTTTTTAAAAAAAATTAAGTTTCCACTCAGTTAAAAATCTGATTGATACACCGTATATAAAAACAGCGATATTGCCATTATTTTTGCAAGTCTTCGGCATAATTCTTGCAGCTCACTTATGTTTGGCAAAGAACGGTAGAGAAAATGGCTGTAGATTATCTTAGCTCCTTAAACGTTGGCAGTGGTCTTAACACCACCCAAATTGTCGATTCTTTAATTGAAGCTGAAAAGGCTCCACGCGAGAAACCGATCCAAGATGTGCTGGATAAGGCAACAGTATCAATTTCTGAGCTAGGCAAATTGAAAAACGAAATCAATGTATTCAAGACAACCACTTCTACACTTGAAGGGCAAACAGGAATTTCACTATCGTCGAGCGACACCTCGGTCATAAGTCTAACCGCTGACGGGGGGCCTTTTACAAACGAATTTAGTCATCAGATAGAGGTCTCACAATTAGCAGCTTCGCAGGTAGTTGAATTTTCTGGATTCTCGTCATCTTCGGCTTTTGTCAACATAGACCAACTAGACATAAGTTTTGGTAAATGGACAAATTCAACAACTTTTGACAGCAGCCTTTCCAACCTAGAAGACAAATCACTAGGTTTTACCAATAATGGCTCGACTGCACCAACTTTATCCGACATTAGGGATGCAATAAATGCCCTAACAGACTCAACCACAGGGGAGTCACTGGGGCTAACAGCCAGCATTATTGAGACAGACACCGATACATTTTCTCTTGTTGTAAAGTCTATTAGCGGTGTCGACAACGCTATGCAATTTACGTCAGAACTCAACAACTCTGAAGTTGCAACATTGAAATATGATCCCTCAAATTCAGGTATTAGCGATGTTGGTGGGCAAACACTCGCGGCAGCTAATTCAATATTTACGCTCGATGGCGTCTCTTTAACAAGGAGCACTAACGTAATTGATGATGTGGTAAGTGGTGTAGAGTTTTCAATAAACTCCATTAGCAGTTCAGCGGAGACTGTAGATGCAAAATTTGATGAGACAAGCGGGCTTACCATTATCCAAACAATGGTAGAGGAGATGAATTATTTAATAGGAATGATAAGCACTCTGACCGCAACTGGCTCAGATGGTGAAGACGGAGGCCCTATGGAGGGGGACCTCTTCTTACGAACATTGAAATCAAAACTTGCTTCAATGACGACTACTGCAATACCTGGATTTGACGACGAGTCAGTTTATTTGTCTAATTTCGGAGTTAAAACAGAGCTCGACGGAACACTATCAATCGATACTGATACTTTTAAACGTTATTTTGCGGCCAACCCAAAACATCTGTCAGCAATTACAACCTCCGGTGTGCTGACTGATAACACAAGCGTCACAGGTACAATAGTTGGCGATAATTTTACCCCGGGCAAGTATACGTTTACGCTAGACACTAGCACGGGAACAGCCACCCTTGGCTCAGACACTGCACTTGGTAGTAATGCCGGAAAATATTCGAGCGTAACTGGGGACACTACAGGCGTGACACTTAGCACCAATCAAACGGCAACAAGTGCAAACGTTTACGTTGGAAGAAGTCTTGTAGGCAGCATAAATAATTATCTTGATGTTATTCTATCATCTGACGCGGGCTATGGCGACATAGATTCAAAAATTGAAACCTTTGAAGATGACTTTGATGATTACACTTTGAAACTTGAAAAACTTGAAGAGGATATGGCAGCGAAACGAGCCCTGTATCAGCAACAGTTTACGGCGATGGATCAGGCTGTTGCTGGCTTTAAGGAGACCCAAAATTTCTTGGATAATATGATGGCAGGATGGGCTAAAGACAACTAGACTTGAAGTCTGATTTTCACAGGAAATCCAAAATGTTGGTGCTCTGCGTAGAGAGCTTTTGGAAAACACCTATATCAGTCAACTGACTGGAGCTCCATGAATGGGAAGCTAAGGGCAGCTGCTTGTTACGAACAGCAAAAACATAAGCTTTGAATGCCTTTGTTGTGGCCGCTTGACTGTAATCTTTTGTTTTTACGCCATCTAATTGCGATCCAAAAATCGTTTTGATTTTTCTCTCGCGGCCTGGGCCGTCAAACGCGGCTCTGTAGTAACAAAACCCTCGCGCCTGATCTGCCGCCGCCTCACCTGCCTCTATTTCACTCAAAAAAATAACCATACTCTCGAGCGAAGCAAGAATTTCTGTGGCTTCGATCGCGTCATAGTCCTCTGATAAAACGTCAGCGTATTTTTTACTTACTATTTCAATCGGAAGGTCTAGCCTCAAATACTCATCTGTAGCTGACCCACAACACGCTTCAAACAACCACTTCGGACAAAACATCTAAAAAACCTTAACCTAATAAGAAAACTTTAAATACAGTTATACGCCAAATAAATTTTGAACGAAACACAGAAACGAGAGAGATATTTCAAAAAAAAATTAAACTATTTTTGATCTTGTCGTTCTCCTCCCTGACCCCAAAAGGTCACGGCTATCCATCCAAAGGAGAAGACAATGACTGCAATCAACACCAATATGGCTGCGCTCAGAGCACGGAACGCAAGTCTCAACGTTACCGCAATGCAAGAAAAAGCAATGGAACGGTTATCCTCAGGCAAGAGGGTAAATGCCGCCGCTGATGATGCGGCAGGTCTTTCAGTTGCTAGTAAGATGCAAAGTCAGCTGAAGGGCATTAACATGTCCATTCGCAACGGCCACGACGGTATCGGCCTCATTCAAACTGCGGAAGCTGGTATGGAGACCATTCGTAATATGATTCTCCGGATCCGAGAGCTTGCAGTGCAAATGTCCAACGGCATATATCAAAACAACCCGGACCGAAACAATGCAGACTTAGAAGTGACGGCCCTTCTAGCGCAAATCGAATTGATCGCCGACAATACCAAATTTAATGGCATCGCGTTGTTAAGCGGTGGCTATTCACAAGACGTTCAGGCCGGTCCTACCACGCCAGAAAAAGTGAGAATTGGTATCGCATCTGTCTCGACCTCTGGGTTGGCAATAACCAATGGTACTGTGAGCGTTACAGGCGTCACCGCCTCATTATCTACGATCGGACTCATGGATACTGCACTCCAAACTCTCAACACCAACATGTCGAAGCTAGGTTCACTGCAGAACCGATTAACATATTCCATTCAGAATCTGTCTTCAGCAAGTATTATGACGGAGCAGGCGCTTGGAAGGATTATGGACGCTGACTTTGCCTTGGAAACCTCGCAGTTAGCCAAATCCCAAATATTAAGTCAGGCCGCAACCGCAATGTTGTCGCAGGCTAATCAAAGCAAGCAGCCAATGTTGCAGCTTCTCCAAGGGTAACAAACCTTTGGAAGCCGGGAAGGGGGGGTCTTCACCTCCCCTTTTCTTATATGTGGATCGATTGACGAGCTACTATTATTAGATTTGTTAAATAAAGTGTAAATGTTACCAAACTAAATAGACCTTTTATCAGGCAATTTATATACCAAGCCCACTTTTCAGTGGGTTTTTTTTATAAAAATATGAAACTTTAATAAAAAAATCACTTTTTTGATGGTATGTAATCCTATGTTTTTTATGAACTATTTTAATCCCAAGAGAATTTGACAAAGCAAAACGCATGCCAAAAATAGATTTCCACTAAATAAAAATGTTTATGAAGCGTTAATACCCCTGCACACAAACTCTCAAGGGGTAAAAGACATGACTTCGATCAACACCAATGCTGGCGCTCTCAGCGCGCGGAACGCAGCTTTGAACGCCACCTCAAGAATGGAAACCGCAATGGGTCGGCTATCCTCCGGCCTCAGAATTAACACTGCGGCTGATGATGCGGCGGGCCTCTCAGTGGCTAGTAAAATGAGCAGCCAATTAGGCGGCGTCAAAATGGCTATCCGAAATGCACAGGATGGTATTGGCTTAATCCAAACTGCTGAAGCGGGTGTTCA
>Ga0181563_10002767_pt1 | contig 17010 bp, 17 predicted proteins | sample 011ome_25_FD_133759 | JGI IMG/M metagenome (GOLD analysis project Ga0181563, IMG submission 133759) | Coastal salt marsh microbial communities from the Groves Creek Marsh, Skidaway Island, Georgia - 011512CT metaG (megahit assembly) | ecosystem: Environmental > Aquatic > Marine > Intertidal...
CAACTCGTCGCACAGATCGAGAAGCCGGTGATCGTTCGGGTAGTGCGCAGTCCGAATGGCATTGAGGTTGTGCTGCTTCATCAGCACGAGTTCGTCTCGCATGTCCTCGACGGTGACGGTCTTCCCCGTGACCGGATGATGATCGTGCCGGTTCACGCCGAAGATCTTGATCGGCACGCCATTGATCATGAGCCGACGATCAGCCAACTCGATGCGCCGAAATCCCACGCGGGTCAGATGCGCTTCGACGACTGCACCATTGGCGTCGACCAGTTCCGTGACGACCCGATACAGCGTCGGGGTCTCCGCAGTCCACGGGTCGATGTCGAGATCGACGAATTCGACCGAGGCCAGATGGCCGAGAAAATCCTCGGCAGCCAGGACCTCGGCGAAGATCGAGCCTCGGGCTCGGTCATCCACTGTTGCCGTGCCACCACGAAGTCGACGCCCGCCGAGCGTCTCGAGCACGACCCGAAGTGTGTGCGCCGCCGGTGGAACATTGAGTTGACCGATCACCCGGAGGGAGCCGGTGCCACGATCCGAGTCATAGTCGGCCTCGATTCGGAGATCATCGATGCGGGTGCGACCTCTCGCCTCCAAGTGCACCGACCGATGCAGGCCCGCATGCCACCAGTGGTCCTGATCCTCGATCCATGTCGCATCGGACCAGCGGATCACCATGACGGCAAGCAGATTGTCACCTGTGGTCAGGTGCGGTGTGAGATCGAACTCCGACGGCAGCCGGGAGTCCTTGCCCACCCCGACGAACACCCCGTTGCACCACACCGCGACGACGCTCTCGAAGCCGCCGAGATGCAACACCACGTCGCGGCCCCTCCAGAATCGAGGAACCCGAAAGGTCGTGCGATGCAGCCCCGTCGGATTGTTCGATGGGCTGTACGGAGGCTCGGTGTCGGGCCACGGCATGACGATGTTCGTGTAGTGCGGCAGGTCTCCGGTGTGTTGGCGAGTCCAACAACCCGGGACGGCAATCGTGCGCCACCGCTCGTCAGATGTCCCCGGCAATGCCCAGCGGGCCGGTGCCGCAGCAGGCGCGTCGACGAGCCGGAACCGCCAGTCGCCGTCGAGCGAGCGGCGCCATGGCGAACCACCACCGACACGCGCCTCCGACGCCGATGGGTACGGCTCGAGCGGCGGCCGGGCTGCAAGCCGATTGATCTCGAAGATGTCGGGGCGGAGCAGCATCGCGGGGTCGAGCACGGCAAGGATTCTCGCTCGCGCGTCACCGACGCGCCACGGTGGTGCGCCAGATCCGAGCGGGAGCGCTCAGGGCCAGAGCGGCTCGTCGATCGTGAAACCGATGTCGCTGCCCCACGCATTGCGGTAGGCGACCTCGTGGACGGGGTTTCGCTTGGCGACACCCCACCTGCCGGTCGGATAGCCCATCGGGACACAACCGGCCATCCTCCAGCCCTCGCCCGTGGGGACGCCGAGAAGCTCGTTGACCTCGTCGCCCTTCCAGTACCCCAGCACGGTGGTGAGCGACGACCCCACGCCTTCGGCCCGAGCAGCGAGCTGGGCGCTCCAGATCGCCGGATAGATCGATCCACCACTCGTGTCGCCCCGCTCGAACGCAAACAACAGGAGTGGATAGGTCGCAAAGTTGTCCTGCGCCCAGGTGACCGAGTTGATGATGCGGCCGAACTGTTCATCGGATTCGCTCTGGGGATCGGCAGCCGCCGCGGTCTGCTCTGCATACACCGTGCTCCACAACTGATCGATGCAGAACCGATAGTGCTCTCCCAATTCTTCCCTGATGGCCGGGTCGTCGACGAGCATGAACCGCCACTGCTGCCCGTTCCCTCCGCTCGGCGCACGGATCGCGGCATCGAGAATGCGCATCTGCACGTCCTCGGGGATCGGATCGGGCTTGACCCGTCGCATTGCTCGCGTGGTGTAGAGCGCTTCACGGATGTCCATGAACCGAGTTGAGCAGAACTCGTACCAAGGGGCAAAAGCAATGGGGCGGCCATACGGTCGACAGTTCCGACGATGAGGTCGGTCCATTGACATATTCATCTGAATGTATCTACGATCGAGGCATGGCGCCGCGCTTTCTCGAGGGCTACCTCCCCTACCTCCTGCGTCACGCCGACCAGACACTGTCCGAGCCCTTCTACGCCGTCCTGAACCGCTACGGCGTCGCCCGTTCAGAATGGCGCGTCCTCGCAGTCCTCCACGACCTCGGCGATCTCGGCGTGGTCGACCTCGCTACCGCGTCGCTCAGTCCCCAACCCACCGTCACCCACGCCCTCCGCCGCCTCGAGAACCGCGACCTCGTCACCCGACGGCCGGGCACCCACGACAAACGCCAGCGGATCATCTCGATCACCCCGAGCGGCGCCCGCCTCACCGCAACCCTGATCGACGAGGCCACCGCACTCCAACACGAGGCCCTTGCCGAGGTCGGCGGCCTGAGCGCACTGTCGCAACAACTCCGTGCCCTCACCGAAGCAGTCGAGGCACGAGCGCAGACAACCCAGACAACACAGCGAGCCGGATGATGCAGGAGAACCCGATGCCCGAGTATGACCCCGCCGATGCGACCGCTCGCCGACCGTTCGCCCTGATGCAGTGGATCGACGATCACCGAGCTGAACTCACCCCACCGGTTGCGAACAAACAGGTGTTCCGGGAGGCCGACATGGTCATCATGATGGTCGGCGGGGGCAACGAGCGGAACGACTTCCACGAGGACCCACGCGAGGAGTTCTTCTACCAACTCAAGGGCGACATGAGTCTCTGGCTCTGGCCCGAGGAGGGTTCGGCTCCGTTCGAAATGCCGATCCGCGAGGGCGAGATCTACCTCCTCCCACCCAACCTGAAACACTCGCCGCAACGCCCCGACCCGGACTCGATCGGACTCGTCGTCGAGTACCAGCGGCCACTCGGCGAACTCGATGCCTTCGAGTGGCCGTGCCCGACGTGCCATCGGGTCGTGCATCGCGTCGAGATTCAGGTGCAGGCGATCGACAAGGATCTTCCGCCGCTGTTCGCCGCGTTTCACGGCGACGAAACCGCTCGCACCTGCGCGTCGTGCGGCACGGTGCATCCGGGCAAGGAGTACCGCCTGTGACTGCGACCCTCACCGCAGCCGAACTCGACCGCGCCGATCCACTTGCACACCTGCGCGACGCCTTCCACCTGCCCGGGGAGTTGTATCTCGTGGGCAACTCGCTGGGCGCATTGCCGAAGTCTGCTCCCGACTACGTCACCACCGAGTTCGAGCGATGGGCAACCCTCGGCGTCGAGGGCCACTTCACCGGCGAACTTGCGTGGAAGGACTACCACGCCCTGGTGAGCGATCAACTGGCTCGACTCGTCGGTGCCGGTCGCGACGAGGTGGTGGCGATGAACGGACTCACCGTCAACCTCCACCTCCTCATGATCAGCTTCTATCGACCCACCCCGAAACGCCACAAGATCTTGATCGAGGCGCATGCCTTCCCGTCCGATCACTTCGCAGCCGAGTCGCAGATCCGCCAACGCGGGTTCGACCCGGCCCAGTCGCTCGTCACACTCGCCCCCCGCCCCGGAGAGGAGACCCTCCGAGTCGATGACATGCTCGCAACCATCGCCGAACTCGGCGACGAGTTGGCGCTGGTCATGCTCCCCGGTGTGCAGTACTACACCGGTCAGGTCATGCCGATGGCCACACTCACCGAGGCCGGACACGCCGTCGGCGCCGTCGTCGGCTTCGATCTCGCCCATGCGGTCGGCAACATCGAACTCGACCTGCATGACTGGAACGTCGACTTCGCTGCCTGGTGTACCTACAAGTACCTGAACAGTGGGCCGGGCGGTGTGGCGGGCGCCTACGTCCACCGCCGTCACGTCAACGATCAAACCTTGCCGAAGCTCCTCGGCTGGTGGGGAACCAACCCCTCGACTCGGTTCGAGATGGCTACCGACTTCGATGCCATCGACACTGTCGAGTCATGGCAGCTCTCGAATGCCCCGGTGCTGGCCATGGCAACGCTGCGTGCCTCCCTGGATCTCTTCGACGAGGCTGGCGGGATCGGAGCACTGCGGTCCAAATCCGAGCGGCAAATCGAGTTCTTCGATCGACGCCTCGATGAGGTGATCGGCGACCGCGTGATCAACATCACGCCCCGGGCTCTCGAGGAGCGTGGGTGCCAGTTCGCCCTGCGCGTCACTGCCGGTGACGGCAAGCGGGTGTTCGACGCACTCGAAGGGGCGCGGGTGCTCTGCGACTGGCGCGAGCCCGACGTCATTCGCGTGGCTCCAGTCCCCCTGTACAACTCCTTCAGCGACATCGAACGCTTCGTACAGATCCTCGACGGGATCGTGCAATGAGCACACTCCGCACGCCGATCGTCGTCGCCGGTGCCGGACCGGCCGGATCGTTGCTGGCGATCTATCTCGCCCGCCAGGGCCATGACGTCACCATCTACGAGCGTCGCCCTGATCTGCGCACCAGCGATGTCGATGCCGGGCGTTCGATCAACCTGGCGCTCGCCACCCGAGGCATCGTCCCCTTGGTGGAGATCGGTGCGATCGGACGGGTCGACGAGATCACGATCCCGATGCGGGGCCGGATGATCCACGCCGAGAACGAGTCGACAGCGGTCTTGCAGCCCTACGGGTCGCAAGCCCACGAGGTCATCCACTCGGTGTCGCGCAACGACCTCAACGCCATCTTGCTCGACGAGGCCGAAGCGACGGGACGGGTGCGAATCGAGTTCGAACGGCAACTCGAGACCGTCGATTTCGCGACATCGACCCTGACGTTCCACGACGGTTCGTCCGAACCCTTCGGTGTGGTGTTCGGATGCGACGGCGCAGGCTCGCCGGTGCGCAAGGCGATCGAAGTCGCCGGATCGTGCACATCACACACCGAGTGGCTCGACCATGACTACAAGGAGTTGACACTTCGACCCGATGCGGACGGGATGCACCTCCTCGACCCGAATGCACTCCACATCTGGCCGCGCGGTGAACTGATGCTGATCGCGCTCGCCAACCCTGGCGGTGACTTCACCGTGACCCTGTTCGCGCCGAAAGCCGTCTTCGCCGATCTCACCGACGCCGCCGCCGTCGACGAGTTCTTCACCGCCGAATTCCCCGACTTCGCTGCGATGGTCCCCGACCTCACCGATCAGTTCGCCCACAACCCGACCGGCCCGCTCGGCACCCTCCGAACCGACGGCTGGAGTCACGACGACCGCGCCATCGTGATCGGAGATGCTGCGCACGCCATCGTGCCCTTCCACGGCCAAGGGATGAATGCCGCCATGGAGTCGGCCCGAGCCCTTGCGGCACAGTTGGCCAACCGGCCCGACGACGTCACCGGTGCCTTCCGACGCTTCGAAACCGAGCGGCGACCCGACACCGACGCGATCGCCCGCATGGCCCTGGACAACTACATCGAGATGCGAGCCGGAGTCGTCGATCCCGACTACGTCGCGCAGCGAACACTGGCACTCGAACTCGAACAGCGACACCCGACCCGCTTGAGTCCTCGCTACAACATGGTCATGTTCTCCACCATGCCGTACGCCGAGGCCCTGCAGCGGGCTGTTCGTCAAAAGGAGATCATCGTCGACGCCCTCACCGACCCCGACCTCGACGTCGATGCGCTCGTGCGTGAGCTTCCGCCACTACCTGCACTCGACCCGCTTGCCGACCCGGAAGCGTTGTCCGTCTCATGAGCACCGAACCACTCACCTACTCGAGTTACCTGCGAGTTGACGAGCTCCTCGGCCTCCAGACCCCCCGGTCCACCGATCCCCGCACGGGTGAGGCCGAACACGACGAGCTGCTCTTCATCGTGATCCATCAGGTCTACGAACTGTGGTTCAAGCAGCTGTTGCACGAGCTCGACTATGTGGTGGCGGCGATGTTCGCCAACAACCTTGCAACCGCACGACTCCACATGAAGCGAGTCTTGAAGATCCTGAAGACACTCGTCGGCCAGGTCGACATTCTCGAGACGATGACGCCGGCGGAATTCGCGAGCTTCCGCGAGTTTCTCGACTCGGCCAGTGGCTTCCAGTCCGCCCAGTTCCGCGAACTCGAGTTCGTGCTCGGCATGAAGGACCGGGTCCGACTCGACTGGTTTTCGGGCCATGAGCGTGAACGTCTCGAACGCCGCTTCGGAACCCCGACACTGTGGGACGCCTTCATCGCTGCGATGGTCAGCCACGGTATGGACGTCCCCGAACATGCGACCACACGCGACGTCACCCAGACCATCGTCGAAGACCCGGAACTCCAAGCGCTGATCGTGCGCGAGTACCACGACGAGGCGTTTGCCGCCGTCTGCGAGACGCTGACCGACCTCGACGAAGGCCTCCAAGAGTGGCGCTATCGCCACGTGATGATGGTGCGTCGCACCATCGGCACCAGGCACGGCACCGGTGGATCCGACGGCGCGGCCTACCTCCAGAAGACGCTGTTTCGCCCTGCATTCCCGGATCTGTGGGCGATCCGAACCGAGTTCTGACCGAAAGTGCACCGATGACCACCTACCCAGACCTTCGACTCTTCATCGGTGGAGAGTGGCGGAGTGGCACCGACACGCTGCCCGTCGTCAACCCGTCGACGGAAACGACCATTGGTCATCTCCCCGTTGCGTCGTCGGCCGACCTCGACGATGCACTGCAGGCCGCCGAGCAGGGATTCGAGATCTGGCGGGCCACCGCACCGCGTGACCGAGCCGATCTGATTCGCGAGGCGGCACGCTTGCTGCGCCTGCGCCAAGACGAGATCGCCCACTCGATCACCCTCGAGCACGGCAAGCCCTATCAGCAGGCCCGACTCGAGGTGATCAGAGGCGCCGAGTTCTTCGAGTGGGACGCCGGTGAAGCGGTTCGCACGTACGGACGCGTCATCCCGAGTGCACCCGGTGTTCGCTACATCGTCCACCACCAACCGATCGGACCGGTCGCTGCCTTCTCGCCGTGGAACTTTCCGATGAGCCAGCCGGCCCGCAAGGTTGCCGGCGCGCTCGCAAGCGGTTGTTCGATCATTCTCAAAGCGGCCGAGGAAACCCCGGCCGGTGCACTCCACATCGCCAACGCATTTGCCGACGCCGGCCTTCCCGCCGGAGTCCTGAATCTCGTCTTCGGGGTTCCCGCCGACATCTCCCGCCACCTCATCCCGAACCCGATCACGAAACTCGTGGCCTTCACCGGTTCGACGGTCGTCGGTCGGCACCTGACCGGGATCGCCTCCGAACACATGACCCCGGTCTTGATGGAACTCGGGGGCCATGCACCGGTCATCGTCTGTGAGGACACCGACGTCGACGAAGCAGCGGTGACTTCTGCGATCCGCAAGATGCGCAACGCCGGACAGGTGTGCACCTCCCCAACGCGATTCTTCGTCCACGAACATGTCTATGACCGCTTCCTCGACCGCTTCGCCGAACGGTGTGCGGCGACGGTCGTCGGGGACGGCTTCGACGACTCGGTCGAGATGGGCCCCCTTGCCAACGACCGGCGGATCACTGCCCTGGCCGACTTCGTGTCCGATGCCGTTGCGACCGGCGCCACCCTCGTGACCGGTGGAAGCCGAATCGATCGTCCCGGCTATTTCTTCGAACCAACCGTGCTTGCCGATGTACCCGACAACGCGCGTGTGATGCAGGAGGAACCGTTCGGGCCGCTCGCGATCGTCAACCCGGTCACCTCGCTCGACGAGGCGATCGCACAGGCCAACAGCGTGCCGTACGGACTTGCGGCGTACGGCTTCACGAACCGGGCCGATTACGCCGACCGCATGGTCGATCACGTCGAGACCGGCAACCTCTCGATCAACACGCTCGAAGCCTCACTGCCCGAAACCCCCTTCGGCGGGGTGAAGTCCAGCGGCTACGGACGCGAAGGCGGCACCGAGGGTCTCCACCACTACACGGTCGTCAAGAACGTGTCGCACAGCATGACGATCGTCTGAGGAGGGCGGATAGCGATGCAGTACACGAAGGCGAACGCAAAGGCCCATGCCCAGGCAACCATGACCGGTATCTGGGCTGCTGCGCTCATGCCGTTCGACGATCAGCTTCGGATCGATGAGGACGGCTTTCGCGAGAACGTGCGTCACTGGACCCAAGACCTCGGGATCCAAGGACTGTTCATCTCGGGCAAGCAGGGTGAGTTCTACGCCATGACGCTCGAAGAGCGGAAACGAAGCTTCGAACTGGCGGTGGAGGCCACCGGCAGTCACGCCCAGACGATCATGTCGTGCAGCGATCAGAACATGGACGTCGCCATCGAACTGGCCCGCCACGCCGAGCTGTGCGGCGCCGACTACATCGTCGTGCACGCACCCTTGCTGCACTTCACCAAGGCGCAGGACGAGACGTTGCTGCGGTACTACCGCACCATCGCCGATGCCGTCGACATCGGCATCGCCCTGTGGAGCCACCCCGACAGCGGCTATGTGATGTCACCCGACCTCTGCAACCGCCTTGCCGACATCGACAACGTCGTTGCCATCAAGTACTCGGTACCGCGCGACCTGTATGCCGAACTCACCGAGCTTGCGTCCGACCGGATCCACGTCAGTACGTCCGCCGAGCACGAGTGGCTCGACAACATCATCGAGCTCGACTGGAAGCTCTACCTCTGCTCGTCTCCCCCATTCCTCATCCAGACCGCAATCGATCGACGGATGCACGACTACACCGAGGCCGCATTCGCAGGCCGCATCGACGAGGCACGGGCGATCAGCGCCACCCTGCAACCGGTCCGCGATGCCCTGATGGGCACCCGGCCCGCCGAAAAACCACACGCACACCAGAAGTACTGGCAGGAACTGCTCGGGCAGGTGGGTGGCCGGGTCCGTGCCCCCATGCTCGAGTTGACCGATGAGGAGAGAGCAACGACTCGGGCCGCCTTCGAACAGTGCGGGCTGCAGGTGTGAGTGTTCGACTCGTCCTCGTCGGCTGGGGAGCCATTGGCCGAACCGTCGCCGGACTGCTCTCTTCCGACACCATCGAGTTGGTCGGGGTTGGCGTCCGGTCTGACCGCACCCGTTCCGACATTCCCTCGCCCGCGACCGTCATCACCGATCCGTTCGATCTCCCCGCGCTCGCCCCCGACGTTGTGGCAGAGGCGGCCAGTCGTGACGCCGTGATCCCGTGGGGACGGGCTGCACTCGGCATCGGCGCCGACTTCGTCGTCTCGTCGGTGTCGGCCCTTGCCGATCCTGACGCCCATACAGATCTCCGAACGGCGGCCGTCGCCGGAGGTGCACAAGTACAGATCCACGCCGGCGCCCTCACCGGCATCGATGCGCTCGCCGCCGCCCGACCCATGGGGATCGACATCGTCCGCCACCGCATCGTGAAGCCACCGACCGCATGGAAGGGAACACCTGCCGAAGGACTCTGTGACCTCGATGGCATCACCGAGCCGACCGTGTTCTCGCACACCTCCGCTGCCGATGCAGCCCGAACGTTCCCGAAGAACGCCAATGTGGCAATGACCACCGCACTGGCGGGTGTCGGACCCGACAGGACCGAGATCATGCTCGTCGCCGACCCTTCGGCGGCCACGAATCGTCACGAACTCCACGCAGAGGGCGGCTTCGGCACCATGGATGTCGTCCTGGCCAACAACCCGTTGCCGACGAATCCGAAAACCTCGGCCCTGGCTGCGCTCAGCCTCGTACGTGCGATCGAGAACCGGGTCTCGCCGATTGCGATCTAGCGGTGGCGGTCAGGCGACCGTTTCCCAATCGAGCCCAACATCGAGCGCCCGAACGGAGTGGGTGAGCTCACCGACTGCGATGGAGTCGACACCGGTCGCCGCAACCTGAGCCGCAGCCTCGAGGGTCAGGCCACCGCTCGCCTCCAGCCACACCTCCGGGCCGATCTCGTCACGGAGCGCCACCGCGGCGCGCATCTGCTCGGGGGTGAAGTTGTCGATCAACACCTCCTCGGCACCCGCTTCGATCGCATGGCGGAGCCCGTCGAGGCAGTCGACTTCGACCTCGACCGGGATCGTTCCCTCCAGGGCGCGCACGGCTGCATAGGCCGCGGCGACCCCACCCGCGCTGGCGACATGGTTGTCCTTGACCATCGCAGCGTCGAAGAGGCCCATGCGATGGTTGACCCCGCCACCGCAGCGAACGGCGTACTTCTGCAGTGCCCGCAAGCCCGGAAGCGTCTTTCGGGTGTCGCGGACCACGGCGCCGGTTCCGGCAAGTGCCGCGACCCACCGTGCAGTCTGGGTGGCAATCCCCGAGAGATGGCAGAGCAGGTTGAGCGCACTTCGCTCGGCGGTGAGCAGCAAGCCGGTCGGGGCGGTGACCCGAGCGACCGCAGAACCGGCCGCAACAACATCTCCGTCGGTCATCAGATGGTCGATGTCGCTCGTTGCATCACCACACACCATCTCGACAACGGCAGCAACGACCGGCAGACCGGCAATCACCCCGGTTTCACGAGCCGCGAACGTCACGACACACCGTTGATCACCAGGGATCGTCGCAACCGATGTGACATCGACACCGTCGGCAAGATCCTCGGCGAGCGCAGCTCTGATCACCTGCTCGACCGCCGCCGGATCGAGGCCGACAGCCTGCAGTCGAGCCGTCGTGTCGATGGACAACGGATGAGGAACGAACACGGTGCGACGCTAGCCAGGTGCGGGGGCGGGGGCATGGGTACCGTCGAATCGCGCCTCCCATCGAGCCGATACGTCGCCTACCGTGCAGCCATGGCGAACCCTCGGGCTGATCCGGTCACCGAGCTCCGTGAGCGGCTCGGGCGCAGCGTTCGCACCATGCTGGCCGGTGACCCCGAGCCTCGCGCGATGCCCCTGCTCGAGGAGGATCGACGATTCCCGTCAACATCTGCGGTGTGGGCGGTCCACAGCGACATCTCCATGCTGGTCGGGGGGCTCCGAGCATTGTTGCTTCAGACCTTGCATCCGCCGACACTCGCAGGAGTGACCCAACACTCCACGTACCGGACCGATCCTCTGGGGCGCCTTCAGCGCACGGGGGCGTTCCTCGGGGTCACCACGTTCGGATCCCGAGCCGACGCCGATCAGGCGGTGGCGATAGTGCGTGCTGTGCACGAACACGTCGTCGGTACGACGGCCGACGGTGCGCCGTATGCCGCCACCGACCCCCACCTCCTTGCCTGGGTCCACTGCACCGAGGTGGACAGTTTCCTTCGAGCCCGTATGCGCTACGGCGTCTCGCCGCTTCCAGCCGACATGGCCGATCGATATGTGCAGGAGATGGGCGAGATCGGTGCCGAACTCGGTGTGGTCGAGCCACCACAGAATCGGCATGACCTGCGAACCCGGCTTCAGAATTACCGCTCGGAGCTGGCGGCGTCCCCCGACACGCACGAGACCGTTCGATTTCTCGCCTTCCCACCCCTGTCGTTGGCGGCGCGGGCTCCGTACGGTGTCGTTTTCGCTGCCGCCACGTCGATGCTGCCGCGCTTCGCCCAACGCCAGCTTCGCCTCCCCGTCGTGCCGCTGGCAGAACCGCTTGCGATCAGACCGGCCGCAACACTGCTCCTGCGCACAATCGGCTGGGCACTCGGCGAACACCCAGCTCGCCGTGCCGCCCAACAGGCCTGACTACGCTCGCCGACATGGACTTGGTCGAACTGCAGCGGTTGATGGACGAGCTGTACGGCGAGAGCGACCGAGCGCGGGGCGTTCCCTCGACCGTTGCGTGGCTGGCTGAAGAGCTCGGCGAACTCGCGCAAGCCGTCCGGAAAGGCACGCGCGAGCAGCAGGTCCACGAGTTCGGCGACGTCCTGGCGTGGCTCGCCTCCCTGGCGAATCAGATGGGCATCACGCTCGACGAAGCGATGCAGCGCTACGTCGACGACCCACCCTGATCGGCGCCAGGACCCTCTGCAACGATCACACCGCGGTCGAGCTGGGATCCCCAGAAGTGGTCAGCAGCGACCGTTTCTGGCGTCGTCGTCGAGCGTGCGCCCAATGGCACTCGGCAGCCCGAGTACCTCGTCGGGGCGCACGTACCGCGAATCGAACGCCGGCCGAGCGAAGACCTCGGTCAGTTCCGGACGGAAACTCTCCATCGAGTCGGACTCGAAGGAAGGATCGAAGCTGATCTGGTCCCAGCGTGCGCAGAACGCTGCTGCCGACTCGAAGTACGGGTGACCTCGGAACCGTTCTCGTGCGTCTGGATCGGTTCCGTTCATCGGTCCGGAGTGGTGCTGTTGGAAGATCCCATGGTGGGCCACGACCCACGTGACCTCTTCCCGCACGAATGGCCGAATGATCTCAGCAGCCATCCGGTCGTGGTTCATGGGCGCAAGGGCATCGCCGATGTCGTGGAGCAGTGCTGCGACGATCCAGTCGGGGTCGGCGCCATCTCTCCGGGCCCGCGTCGCCGACTGCAACGCATGCTCACAACGATCGATGGGATACCCGGACGAACGTTCGTGGCGCTGCGCCTCCAGCGCTGCGATGTACCGATCGGGTGACTCCGCCATGTACGGCTCGAACTTGCGGGCCAGCAGTTCGTAGTCGGCCGTCGTTCCCTCGTCCATGCGGGTGAACGAGACGGTCTCGGTTGACGTCGTCACAGCACTACCTCCACTCTCCGAACCGGTTCGACCCGAAGGCGACACGGTCCTCGTCGGATGGACCACGACGCTACTCGCCACGCCCAGTCGGGCTCAGGCTCAGACGAGTCCCTGTTCGATCAGGCTTTCGGCAATCTGGATCGTGTTGAGCGCAGCACCCTTGCGAAGATTGTCACCGGACAGGAACAGGCTGAGCCCGTGCTCGACCGTGTCGTCGACTCGAAGACGCCCGACATAGGTGACATCGACACCGGCTGAATCGAGGGGTGTGGGCACGTCCATGAGTTCGACCCCTTCGGCCCCGGCAAGAAGTTCACGAGCACGCTCGGGGGTGATCGCCGATGAGAATCGGGCATTGATGACAAGCGAGTGGCCGGTGTACACCGGCACCCGTACACACGTCCCCGACACTTTCAGATCCGGCAGATCCATGATCTTGCGACTCTCGAACCGAAGCTTCTGCTCTTCGTTGGTCTCGTCCAACCCGTCGTCGACAAGAGCGCCTGCGAATGGCACCACGTTGAACGCAATCGGCTTGACGAAGTTCGGCCCTTCGCCGACCGACACGGCTCGGCCGTCGAACGTCAGCTGTGGGCCATCCGTGCCGACCTTTTGGGCCTGCCCGTCGAGTTCATCGACGCCCGACAGTCCGGCGCCGGACACCGCTTGGTAGGTCGACACCACCATCGCCTCGAGACCGGCCTCGTCGGAAAGTGGCTTCATGACCGGCATGGCGACCATGGTCGTGCAGTTCGGATTGGCAACGATGCCCTTCGGGATCGACTGCAGTGCGGCAGCGTTGACCTCGGGGACGACCAGCGGGACGTCAGGATCCATGCGCCATGCCGACGAATTGTCGATGACGATCGCACCTGCTGCTGCAACCTTGGGGGCGAGTTCCTTTGCCGTGGCACCCCCCGCAGAGAACAGCACGACATCGAGACCCGTGTAGTCGGCGGTGGCTGCATCCTCGACCGTGATGTCGCGGCCGTTCCATTCGATTGCCTTGCCGGCGGACCTCGCCGAAGCGAAAAGGCGAAGGGACGTGACCGGGAAGTTGCGCTCGGCCAAGAGGGTGCGCATGACACCGCCCACCTGGCCCGTGGCGCCGACGATTCCTACATGCATGGACGCAATGCTACCGCTGCCCACCAACGGGGCGTCCGCCGATTTCCGGTCCTGACGGCCGGGCCAACAGCCGGGACGTCGACCGGTTTCGGACCGGGTGTGGGGACCCGCCTAGCCCAACGACGCGTGGTACGCCCGGAGACGTGCCTCGAGTTCGGCTTCGGGCAGGTCACCCTCGTTCTGCTTCACCTCCATGAGCCAGCGCATGATCTCGCCCACTTGCCGGCATGGTTCGATGCCGAGGAGGCGCATGACCCGTTCGCCGTCGAACTGCGGGCGTTCAGCGGCCCGGCGGTCTGCATCGGCAAGTTCAGCGATACGGCGCTCGAGATCATCGATCGAGTCCTGCAAGGCCTGCGCCTTGGCGCGGTTCCGGGTGGTGCAATCACTGCGGATCAGCGCGTTGAGTCGGCCGAGCAACGGACCCGCTTCACGGGCGTAGCGTCGAACCGCCGAATCCGACCAGCCATCACCATCCCCGTAGCCCTTGAACCGTCCCGACATCCGAACCAACTCCGACACAGACTCGGTCATCGACTCGTCATACCCCATCGAGGTCATCCGCTTTTTCGTCATGCGGGCGCCGACCGCCTCGTGATGGCGAAACGTCACCCCTCCATGGTCGAAACTCCGGGTCTTGGGCTTGGCGATGTCGTGGAACAGGGCGGCAAGCCGAACGGTCAGATCGGCTGGCGTCTTGGCGACGACTGCGACGGTGTGGGACAGCACGTCCTTGTGCCGATGGATTGGATCCTGCTCCATTCGCAACGCAGGGAGTTCGGGGACGAGTTCGTCGATGCGACCACTGTCGATCTCCGACCACAGCGAAGCCGACACGTCCTCGGCCATCAGGATCACATTGAGCCGATCAGCAGGGGTAGGAGAGGAGGCAGTAGGCATCGCGCCACAAAGTCTACGGCGGCACAGACCGCAGTCGTCCGCCCGAACCAGACGCTCGCACGGCGATGCGGTCTACGGTCTGTCTCGTGGTACTCGAACACTTCAGACTCGATGGCAAGGTGGCGATCATTTCGGGCGCCGGGCGCGGCATCGGTGCTGCGTGTGCGAAAGCGCTCGCAGAAGCCGGGGCCGATGTGGTGATCGGGGCGCGGTCTGTCGACCAACTGACCGAAACCGCAGCAGCCGTCGAGGCCCACGGACGACGCGCCATCGGCGTCGAGGGTGACCTTTCGACCCGTGACGGCATGCAGCAACTCGTCGATGCAGCGGCTGATTTCGGGGGCATCGACATTGTGGTCAACAATGTCGGCGGTGCCATGCCCGCCGGGTTCCTCGACACCTCGGAACGAGCGTTCGATGCGGCCCTGCGGTTCAACGTCACCACTGCGTTCAACCTCACCCAACTCGCCGTTCCTGCCATGCTCACTCGGGGCGGCGGCTCGGTGGTCAACATCACTTCGACCGCCGGGCGGTTCGCGATCCGCGGCATGTCGGCGTACGGCACCGCAAAGGCTGCACTCATCCACCTGACGCGCGAGTTGGCCGCAGACCTGTCCCCCAAGATCCGGGTCAACGCCGTCAGCCCTGGGGCCATCGCCACCTCCGCCCTCGAGATCGTCACCGAGTCTCCGGAGCTGCGCGATGCCATGGTGGCGGGCACCCCACTGAAGCGACTCGGACAACCCTGGGAGATCGCCGCAGCAGTGCTGTACCTCGCCTCCCCGGCAGCCGGCTACGTGACCGGTGAGATTCTGTCGGTCTCGGGCGGTATTCAGGGCAGCAATCTCGAACTCGGGCTCCCCGACCTCTCGTGGCCCTCGTAGGCTCGTTCGATGGTCGCACCATCTCCCAGCTCACCATTGGCCGCCCTCATCCGGCCCGATGACGGAGACATCTTTCTTCCGGCAAAGGTGCTCGTGATCGTCGCCCATCCCGACGACATCGATTTTGGTACCGCAGGAACCGTGGCAACGCTCACCGACCATGGTGTCGACGTCGTCTACGGACTCGTCACCTCTGGCCAGGCAGGTGAACCAGCCGATCTCTCCCCTCCCAAGCTCGCCGAACTCCGAGAAGCAGAGCAGAGCGCCGCTGCGTCGATCGTCGGGGTGAGCGAACTGCACTGGCTCGGCTTTCCCGACGGAGCGGTCGTCGCCGACCTCGAACTCCGTAGGGCGATCTCGCGCCTCATCCGAGTTGTCAGACCCGACCTGGTGATCACCCAGACACCCGAACGGAACTTCGAGCGAATCTATGCAGCGCACCCGGACCACCTCGCAACCGGTGAGGCGGTCGTCAGCGCGGTCTATCCCGACGCCCGAAACGCCAAATCATTTCCCGAGCTGCTCCAAGAGGGTCACGAACCTCATGCCGTCTCCCGGGTGTGGCTGATGGCCGGCCCGGCCGGATCCACCAATGTGCATGTCGACATCTCGGCGAATCTCGAGCGAAAGATCGCAGCGCTGATGGCCCACGAAAGTCAGAACGGCCCGCGCGCCGATGTGCTCCCGGCCATGATCCGAGAGTGGGCAGCCACCAACGCCGAGGCGTCCGGCACGGGTTGGACTGCGGTCGAAAGCTTTCGCCAGATCCACACGGAGTAGCTGTTCGACCCCGCAGGAACCAGCCTCACCGACCGGGGAAATAGCGCAGGGCAATGCCGTCGAGCACAACTTCGAGACCCTCGTCGAAGTGTTCCTTGCCTCCGATGTCGACGAGCAGGGCTTTCCGGAACGCCACAACCCGCTCGAAGCCCGCAACCGATGACTCGACACCGTCACCAGCGCTGGCATCGAACTGCTGCACCAGCGTCCCGACCACCCAGTTCGCGACGACGGCGAACGCCAACGCCGCTACCCGAAGATCGTCGGTGACATCGTCGAAGATGGTGACCACGCGGTCGAGGAACTGCAACCGGGCCGGGCTTTGCGGCGACGGGCTCAACAAAAGTGAGAGTGCCTGCGGATGCCCCGACGCCACCTCGACGTAGCTCGCCGCCATCCGACGGGCCTTGGCCCGCCAGTCACCGGACGGTTCACCGTAGGTCTCGAGCACCTGCGTGTAGAGGGCGTTGCTGACTGCGTCGAGGAGGTCGTCTTTGTTGGCGACGTGGTTGTAGAGCGACATCGCCTCGACACCGAGTTCTGCGCCGAGCTTTCGCATGCTGAGCGCATCGAGACCATGAACGTCGATGAAACGCAGTGCTGTGTCGGCGATCCGCTCACGAGAGAGGGGAAGACGCTCGACGACGGACACGGCGCGAGTGTACGCCCGGGAGCAGTCGGCGAAGTCCTACCGGGTCGACAGCCCGTGGTCAGGCCTCCCATTCCAGGACGAAAAATCCCCCGAAGCCGGCG